>Ga0164321_10000049_pt1 | contig 16287 bp, 10 predicted proteins | sample GuaBasSediGuay12_FD_121799 | JGI IMG/M metagenome (GOLD analysis project Ga0164321, IMG submission 121799) | Subseafloor sediment microbial communities from Guaymas Basin, Gulf of California, Mexico - Guay12, Core 4567-28, 21-24 cm | ecosystem: Environmental > Aquatic > Marine > Hydrothermal... | reverse complement strand
TTATCAGAGATCGACTGGAACGACGGACCTCCCAATTCCTGATGGTAATGAAAAAACATCCCGATATTCAAAGGTTTTTGTGATATAATTATAGCAATTTCCAAATGAAACATAAATCATACCAGTAAGCATTTTGACAGATAAACTGATGGTTGAATTCTACCGATAAAATTTTTTTAACATTTATTTCTATTTTTCTGGAAATATAAAATAATTCTTAGGTGGTTACAATGGAATCTTTATCTGATGCGGTGCAAGGGCCTAAACTCACTCATCACATTTCAAGAATTATCCCGGATCGCGTAATTACTACTTTAATTTTAGCTTTAGTTGGGCTTGCAATCCTAGACCAAATGCAAGCTTATCGAAGTATGATTTTTACATTTAAGTCCATGGTTAGAAGTCGTGAATGCTACTAATATAATTACACATACCGACTTAGGCACTAAATCTTCACATAAAGATTATATTCACTTGGAGTGAAATTATACAAGATGTAGTATTGAAGAGGAGTCTGGGTTTCGTGATGATTCTCAATTTGAAAGGCGATGAATCTATTCAAAAACTATTTTCGTCTTAATAATCCAGATCGTTCTTGATGACCACCAGAGTAATATCATCCTCACGTTTACCGTCGCCCTGGAAGCGAGTTAGTTCAGAAAAAATGGCATCAACTATTTCTTTTGCGCTTAAATCGTGATTCTGGCGAACAATCTCATAAATAGGTTCTTTACCAAACATTTTTCCTTCCCGATTTCTTGCTTCCCAGATTCCATCTGTGCCTAAAAGGATGATTTGTCCTTTTGCAAAGCCACTTTTTTTATTTGCTTCATAACGCCATTCTTGATCAACCCCAAGGGCAAATCCCGGTCCCTTTAACTCATGGAATTTATCTGTATTGGGGTCATATAAGAGGGCTGGATCATGTCCGGCGCGAACCCATTCCAAGCTCCGGTCTATCAAATTGATCGAAAGGAGAAACATCGTCATATAACGGCCCGAGTCCTCAACGTCCTTTGCAAGCTGTACATTTACATCAGAAATGATGCCTGCAATGTCATCTGACAATTGAGAGCGTTGACGAAGAGACGCCCGAGCGGTAGCCATAAGTAAGGCTGATGGGATTCCGTGGCCCGAGACATCACCGACAACCACACCGACTTTCCCATTTTTACGCTCGCCAATGTTTAGAAAATCATAATAATCTCCACCAGTTTCATCACAATATTCGCTTTTCCCAGAAATATCCAATCCTTCAATTTTAGGATCCGATTTTGGTAGAAGGTTCTGTTGGACCTCCATGGCCAGATCTAACTCTCTTTTCAGTTTCATTCTCTCCTTAAGTTGAATCATCATGGTGTTGAAGCTTTGAGTTAATTCTCCAACTTCGTCCCGAGTCTTTACGGGGAGCGAAGTGCTAAATTGACCTTTTGCAATTCTTTCGGCAGCAGTTGAAACGTCTTTAATCGAAGAAACAGTGCGACCGATCACCCATCGTATCAGTAAAATAATGAAAAAAATGAAAACTACGCCTGTTAAGGAATAGTAAAATCTAAAATTTGTAATGGGAGAAAGTATTTCCTTTCCCGGTGCAACGATGACTAAGGTCCAAGGCGCCTCCTTGAGCCTGTAAAAACCGATTACTTCGGAAGGAGGATGGCCCTGATCAAAAATAGTGCCGAAAGGTTTTTCCTTCAGAGCCTTTAAAGTTTCAAGCTCCAGTGTATTATTATTTTCACCCAGTTGACGACGAGCCTTAGAAGTGGTACCGGTAATGACTTTACCGTCATTATCAACCAAAAATGCCTTTTGATTCTCCCACCAACCTGAATCATCAATATCTATAAGAGTATCGAAACGAAGTACTACTTCAAGCTTGCCAACTGTTTGCCCGCCTTCATCTTTAAGCTCTGAAATAAGTGATACGGTTTCATTTTCAATAAGCGAATCATAAGTGGGTGGCGTTACCCCCAGTAATCCGGCCTGATGAAAGCGCATCATGGCACTGCCTTTCTTCATTGCGTGATGGGGAGTTCCACGATGCCCATTTTGTACATGGCCCATGTGATTGTACCGCTCTGACTGTTTGTCCATCCACGCCAGACTGACCCTGGCGACGCTGTCAATTTCCTTAAGTTGTTCAATAATCGCTTCCTGAACATAATGGGCGTATGGCTTATCTGCAGTTTTGTGGAACACTTTGAGTAACTCCTTAGGAGCGCTCAAACGCATATCTACATGGTGAGCTGCTCGCTGCAGCTTCAACGTTGTCGCCTCGCCCCACTGTTGAAGCAGGCTCTTCCTGGCATAAATAAAACCAGCAAATCCCATTCCAAATAGAAGAATGGCGACAGGGAGCAACATATACAGCGCCATGCGCTGATTCAGGCTCTTCAATTGTATCATAGGGAATCCTTCATATGGATTTATTGCTCACTATTTAAGCGGGTTGCCACGGAAATCGCATCCTCAGCCAGTGACGTTGACGTTTTATCACGGGGAATTATCATTGTGAACGTGGCGCCTTCTCCCCAATTACTTGTTACCTGAATATCTCCACCCAGATCCCGCAGGACTTTCCGGCTTGCTGCAAGTGCCAGACCTTGGCCATTTTCTTTGGTTGTAAAAAAAGGAGAAAACATTTTGGGAAAATGCTCTGGGCGAATTCCTGAACCCTGATCCTGTACCTCAACACGGCAGTGGGTGCCCCCACGTCGGGAACGAATTCGTATAGACTTCCCCGGGCTTGATACTTCAAATGCATTCTTTATAAGATCTTCTAAAATCCGACTTATTTTCCCCGGATCTACGCGAGATGGACATCTGTTTTCGTCTAAATCAACCATTAAGTGGATTCCCGCCTTTCGGGCATTTTTGCGATAATGTTCGAGTTGCTCTTGGATGATGATGTTCAGATCATGAGAAATCATATTCTCTGCTTCTGATGAAGCGAAAGATGTGATAACATCAATTAGCCTTTCGAGACGAACCATCTCGCGCGCGAAATCTCCGTCCAGTTCTGTACATTGCAGTCTATTTGACTTGCGAGATAGATTTTTAAGCGCGCCCAAGAGGTCATGTATTTCGTTCCCGACAACTGTAGCAGCGCGACCCAGCACAACCAGGTTTTCATTTGCAAGGAATCTTTGTTGCTGTTTTCGCTGGTGATCCACCAACCATCCCAGCATGATGCCCACAAGGTTAAAGACCAGGATTTGGCTCCCCACCGTCAAAAATGAACTATGAGGATCTTTGTATAGAAATACATGGGGCGCATAAATGAGGCTGACTGCAACGGCGGTCGCAATACCAAACCTGAGGCCGAACCAGAAACTTGCCAGTAAGATGGGAATAAAAAAGAGCTCTCGATGGAGAATATGCAGCCCCAGATTTCCCCGGATTGCACCATAATGCAGCACGGAAATGATAACAACCAGCGCAGCAATCAATACAATTTTAAATGGCTTTATATGTATATTCATAGGGCTATCCTTCCTTCTGCATTCCGGCTAATACTTCCATAGTCACCACATTATTTCGAAGTCACTTGTCCTGTAATCGCAACAGGTTATCCATAAGGATACCAGAACTTGAAAAGATGCTTTTCACCGTTTACCTTTACCAGACAAATCACACCGTATTTACCGTTTTTGCTAAATGTAAAGTTAGCTGCAAAAATCCCATTGTAGTTTTTCAGGGTATTTGTTTGCTCCTTTTCGTCTGGTCCGACGACTTTAACCTTTCCAACAGCGTCTTTAATCGGATGGTTCGTGGAATCATTAAACAGGCTTACCATAACGTGATGGGTAGCACCGTTTGGATCTTTCATATTCATGCTTGACAGACTCATAATCTTGAACTCTGCTCGAATATGTTTGACAACCGCTTCATGTTTAAATGTATCTGTCGGGCTGGTGTGTTCCATTGCGGTTGATGCAGGCGTGTGTGTTTGTCCATGCCCTTCATGGGTTGTGCCTGCGGTTCCTAAATTTGACGAAACCAAACCAATAGTAATGAACATTATAAAAATTGCGATTATTTTTTTCATGACAACTTCTCCTTTTTATCTTTGACGGCTTCGTAAAAAGTCTTTTGTGAGCAACATCGAGCAATTTTGGAGAAAGATTCATGATGAGTCTGGCGTTAAAAATTGCAAGCTGTTTGAGGGCGTTAGCCCGAGTTCTTGCAATTTAGCCAGATGAGTCATGAATCCCAACATTGCTTGCGGAGCGAGCAAAATCAAACTTTTTACGAGTTCATCATCTTTTATTGTTCTGTCTTTTGGACAGAATTATCCTTTGGTAAATTCCATTCCTTCCACAGCCCGTAAATCGCGGGAACCACCAGAAGCGTCAGGAACGTGGCACTGACCATGCCGCCCACCATGGGTGCAGCGATTCGCTTCATCACTTCTGATCCGGTACCATGGCCCCACATGATCGGCATCAAACCCGCCATAATCGCCACAGCCGTCATCATAATGGGACGCACTCGAAGAGCAGCGCCTTCCTCAATCGCCTTATACAGAAGTTCGCGGTTGAAGTTCTCCTTATATTGGGATGTAAACTTTTTGTAGGACAGGTCGAGATAAACCAACAAAATCACCCCGATCTCGGTGGCCACGCCCGCCAGGGCGATAAATCCCACGCCAACGGCGACGCTCATGTTGTAACCCAACAGATACATGAACCACAGGCCGCCGGTAAGAGAGAACGGTACACTCAGCATCACGATGAGGCTCTCGGTGACATTTTTAAAATTAAAATACAGCAGCAAGAAGATGATGACCAGGGTCATCGGTACCACAATCATGAGACGTTTCTGGGCCCGCACCATATATTCGTACTGGCCGCTCCAGATCAAGCTGTAGCCGGGAGGCAGTTTGACCTTTTCCCGGACGATCTGCTGTGCTTTTTTGACATAGGTCCCTACATCGATGCCGGTAATATCTATATAAATCCAGGCGGTGTTACGGGCGTTCTCACTTTTAATCACCGGCGGCCCTTTGACGATCCGAATATCGGCCAGTTGGGTAATTGGCACCTGGGCTCCCGTCGGGGCCGGGACCAGGATGCGCCTCAATTTTTCCGGTGTATCTCTAAGCTCGGATCCGTAACGCAGGTTCACCGGATATCGCTCCAGTCCTTCTACGGTCTGGGTAATATTCATCCCGCCGATGGCTGTCATAATGATGTCCTGAACGTCGCCGGTGGTCAGACCATAACGGGCGGCTTCTTTACGCTTGATATGAAAGTCTAAAAAATTTCCACCGGTAACCCGCTCCGCATAGACACTAAGGGTGCCGGGCACCTCCCGCATCACCGCTTCGATCTTTTCTCCCAGGTCGCTTAAGACCTGGAGGTCTTCACCCATGAGCTTGATTCCAACGGGTGTCTTGATCCCGGTGGAAAGCATGTCGATACGGGTTTTGATCGGCATGGTCCAGGCATTGGTCAACCCTGGAAACTGAATGGCGTTATCGAGTTCTCTTATCAGTTTATCCATGGTCATACCCTCGCGCCACTCGGACTTGGGTTTCAGCATGATGGTTGTTTCTATCATGGAAAGCGGTGCAGGATCGGTGGCCGTCTCGGCCCGGCCGATTTTGCCAAACACGTGGTGAACTTCCGGAAAGGTGGCGATAATGCGGTCGGTCTGCTGCAAAAGCTCTTTGGCTTTGGTGATGGAAATGCCGGGCAGAGTTGTCGGCATGTAAAGCAAATCTCCTTCGTTTAGCGGCGGCATAAACTCAGAACCGATACGCTTCCAGGGGATATATGTTACAACCAGAACCGCAACGGCTAAAATGATAACCAGAATTTTGGCTTTAAGTACCAGTTTGATGATGGGATGGTAGACCCATATAAGGAATCGATTTACCGGGTTTTTCATTTCCGGCCGGATCTTACCGCGGACCAAATAACCCATTAGAATCGGGACTATGGTGACGGACAGCAGGGCAGCGCCCATCATGGCGTACGTCTTGGTAAAAGCCAGGGGCTTAAAAAGCCGGCCTTCCTGAGCTTCCAGAGTGAATACCGGCAAAAAACTGATGGCAATGATCAACAAAGAGAAAAAAAGTGCCGGTCCAACCTCTTTGGATGCGGCCAGGATCAGATCCCAGTGAGGCTTTTTCCCCCCCTCGTGCTCAATGTGCTTGTGTGCATTTTCAATCATTACGATTGCCCCGTCCACCATGGCGCCGATAGCGATGGCAATGCCGCTCAAACTCATAATGTTGGCATTGATCCCCTGCCTTTCCATAATAATAAAACTGATGAGGATTCCGACCGGCAGGGTAAAAATCGCCACAAAGGCGCTACGCAGGTGAAACAAAAAGATGATACAGACCAGCGCCACAATAATACTTTCCTCGATAAGCGTCTTTTTCAAATTGTCTACGGCCCGCAGAATCAGGCCCGACCGATCGTAGACGCTTTTAATTCGAACGCCTTCGGGCAATCCCGATTTGAGTTGTTCCAGCCGTTTTTTGACATTTTCGATAACCTTGAGGGCATTTTCTCCGAACCGCATAATCACAACGCCGCCGACGACCTCACCGGTACCGTTATAGTCAGCGATCCCTCGCCGTAACTCCGGGCCGATTTTGATGGTGGCAACATTTCTGAGCAAAATTGGTATGCCCCGCTGATCGACTCCAAGAGGTATATTGTTGAGATCGTCAATGCTCTTAATGTATCCGAGTCCTCGAACCATAAACTCGGTTTCGCCCATCTCGATCAGTTTCCCGCCCACGTCTTTATTGCTTCGCTGAACGGCCATTTTGATCTTTTGAAGGGGGATGTTGTATGCCCGCAGCTTGTTGGGATCAACGATGATCTGATACTGCTTGACATAACCGCCGATGGAGGCCACTTCGGAAACGCCGGGGACACTGGCAAGTTCGTAACGCAAAAACCAGTCCTGGATAGAGCGAAGTTGGGCAAGATCATGTCGATCACTTTCCAGGATATATTCATACACCCAGCCCACACCGGTGGCATCCGGACCCAAAGAGGGCGTTACCCCTTGGGGAAGACGCCCGGAGACAAAGTTTAAATATTCCAGTACCCGACTGCGGGCCCAGTACAGGTCGGTGCCGTCTTCAAAAATGATATACACAAAGGAAAGGTTAAAGAAGGAATAACCCCGGACGGTTTTGGCAAACGGTACCGAAAGCATGGCCGTTGTCAGCGGATAGGTCACCTGGTCCTCTACAACCTGAGGTGCCTGACCCGGATATTCGGTAAAGATGATCACCTGAACGTCAGAGAGATCCGGTATGGCATCCAGTGGTGTCTTCAACATCGCATAGGTGCCGGCCGCAATTACAAAAATAGTCATCAGGATTACCAGAAATTTATTTTTAACAGACAAGTCTATGATTTTTTCTATCATCTCAGGCTCCTCGTTCTGATTCTAAAATTTGTAAGAGTCAATCCAGTCATATCAGCAGCCTCCAACAATTATTGTTGATGCGTTTTCGGAGTTTCGGTCATTTCATCCATTTTCATATCTGACATATCGAGATCATCTGTTTCCATCTTCATGGTTTCAGCAGGAACCGAGCGATCACTCCGCTGCCGAACTTCCAGCATTTTTTGAATGGCCTCACGCAGACGGCTTTCCGAATCGAGCATGAATTGGGCAGAGAGAACAATCTGTTCATTTTCCCGGAGGCCCTCCAATACCTGAAATTCATTATCGTTGCCTTCTAAACCAAGTTTGACTTCACGAGGCTGAAATTTACCCTTGCCCATGGCCACGAAAACGACCTTGCGAACACCGCTGTCAATGACCGCTTCCTGAGGAATAACCAAACTATCCCCGGAAACGGCAGACTCTAGATTCACATTGGCATACATGTTCGGCTTTAGCTGATAATCGGGATTGGGAAATTCCAATCTAAGTTTGGCTGTTCGGGTCTTGGCTGTAAGAAACGGATAGACATACAGTACTTTACCGGTAAAGATTTTACCCGGGATGTAGGAAAGTTCCATTTTTGCAGGCATTCCTTTTTTAATCCAGGGAAGCTCATACTCATAAATTTCCACATCCACCCATACCCTTGAAAGATCGGCGATTTCATACAGGTGTTCACCCGCTTTTACATGGTGACCCTGAAAAGCGATTTTTTTGATGACCACGCCGCTGGCTGGAGAATATATGGTTATTGTCTTTTGAACGATACCGGTATTTTCTATTTTTTTAACCTGCTTCTCACTCAGGTCCCAGTATCTCAGCCGGGTACGGGAGGCTTTCAAAAGCCGCCGAGCTCCTTCCCGGATGCTGGGGTAAGGGCTTTCTTTTAGACTTGCGTTATGTTGAAGAGATAGAAGGTATTCCTCCTGAGCCGTAACCAATTCGGGGCTATAAATATCGAAAAGGGGCTGGCCTTTTTTCACTGTCTCGCCGATAAAACTCACATACAGTTTTTCGATCCATCCGTTGAACTTGGTATTGACCGCATAGATCCGTCTTTCATCGTAGGTAATGTTGCCGAATGCTCGAATGTGCTTAACCAAAGGTTTGCGTTTTACCCGTCCCATACGAACTCCCATATTTTGAATGGTCACCGGGTCAATACGGATGATCGAAGCCGGCTCTTTCTCGCCGCCCTCCTCCTCGTAAACCGGCACCAAATCCATCCCCATGGGAGATTTACCCGGTTCGTTTCGAATATAGGTCGGGTCCATGGGGGCGGCCCAGTATTTGATCTTTTTACCGGTTTCAGGATCGATCATTCCTGCTTTTAGTCCCTTTTCCGAAGCCAGTGCTTTTGTAACCGTTAATTTCGGTTCGCCGGTGTGGTTCATGTCAAAACCAGTCCAGGTGATCAGCAATGTCAACACACCGATCAAACCAAAGGTTGTAAGAAGAATGGATTTTTTTATAAATTGTTTCATGACGTTTTTTCCTTTTGCGAATGAGATATATTATCACCAAGATTCTGAGACAAAAGCGGTGCGCCCAGAAGCTCTTCAAGTTCTGCTCGCTTTTTATAGAGGCTGAACAAGTAATTCTCTGATTGAAGTTCGAAGCGGAGCAGCCGAATTTGGGCATTGATCATGGTGTTGAAGTTTACCTTACCAACCTCATAAGCGGTTAAGGAAGACCGGGCCCACTGCTCTGCCTGGACGATCAGAGCATTCGTAATTAGCTGGTAGTTTTTCCGTAAGTTTCGGATGTCGGTTACCATGGCGTCTATTTTGTGAGGGAGACTGTATACCATATTTTGATAAGACTGTGAGGCGGCCTTGTGACGCAGTTTGGTTGCGCCCAGTTTTTTGTCCTGCCTGGTTTTCTGCCATAGGGGAATATTCATGACAACAGAAGTTGAAAAAAAATCCGGCCAGTCCTGGCCGCTCTGACTCTCGTCTCGCTGACCATAAGCCACTTTGAAATCCATATCCGGCCAATAGTCCTTTCGGGCCAGTTCGATTCCCACGCCGGCCAGCTCGATTTCAGCCTGTTTAACCTTCAGCCAGAGATTCATCGCCAATGCTCGGGTTTGTAATTTCTCTATTTCCAGTACCGGATCAGGATATGGCAAGCTTTCAGGCGGTGTTACCGGGATGAAACTCCCCCGATTAAGCAGGCTGTTGATCCGATCTTCCAGCGTGCGGCGCTTTTTTCCCAAAGTGATCTGTTCATCCAAAAGTTTGCTCAGTTCCACTTGGGCTTGCAAAACATCTTGCTGGAGACCCTGACCCGCTGCATATCTCGTCTCCGATACCCTGAGTAGCTGGGTCAACATTTTAATTAGTCTCTCATTGGTTTTCTGACCGCTGGTAACAAAACCCAGTTCATAATACGCCGTCGCTATTTCCCGGGCAAGTTCCAGCCGTTTTGCCTTTAGGATCGCTTCTTGACGAATCGCTTTCATTGCAGCCTGCTGGGACCGGAGGCTTAATTTGCCGAACCACGGTATTTTCTGAGCGATGAAAATCTGCTTCTGAGTCATTGGCTCCTGATCAAACCTGAAGTTGTCGGTTGGGATATTCAGCAAAGCGATGCCAATGCGAGGATCATTCAACGAGCCCTCGAATGAGATCTCTTCTCTAAGGCTTTCCACCTGGGATTCCAGGCTCTTGATATCCTGGTTATTGGCCAAACCTTCTTCAATAAGTCTACCCAGCGGTTGTGGCGCCCAGATGGAAGGGTCAGCCGCTGATCTGTGAGGGGCAATGAAAGCAACCACGGCCACTACCAACGTTAACGATAAAACTTTGAGCAAAAACTGTTTCATGTCGTGTCTCCTATAATTTTTGCGAGTTTTCTTAGAAATTAAAGCAAAATAGGTGCCAAAAATATAACCATTTGAATATTATATATATATTGTCTTAACGCTAAATGATCGATTTAAAAGGTGCGTAAATTATACGCAATTTAAACGGTTTTTTAGGCTATATGCGAAATATATTTGCATTCAGGTTTTGGCCGTGATATTCGGGAGAAACAGAGATACAAGAATGATATGTAAAATTACATAAGGGCTTTTTCTTTAATAATTAATATTTAACATATTATCTTGATAAAGTCATAAGTTTATTTTCCTTTCTCTCTGTTTTACATTATTAAACTCGTCTATCTTTTAATTTCGACATGCCTCCGTGTGTTTACATTTGGCCGGGGGGATTTCAAAATTTGGTGGTTCATGAGAGTTCTCCAATTAAAACGGCTGTATATCCCAGCGCTTTCCATCCTGGCCGTGGTGATTCTGATGCTCATTCTAATCAGTATCTCCACTTACCGTAACCTGGAACGGGAAGAGAAGGCCGCATTAACTTTCCTATATAGGGAGGGATCAGCCATACTGCATACTTTGGAGGCAGGTGCCCGGGCAGGCATGATAATGCCTGAGTGGGAGGAAGATTCGATTGAGAACCTTATCCTGGAAACCGGAAAAAATGAAAATATCGCCTATGTCTATCTCATCGATTCACAGGGCATAGTAATCCACCATTCAAATCCATCCTTTGAGAGCATGTCTTCAACCTGGCGCCCTCAGTTAGATAATGAGGATCAAGTCCAAAGCAGGGTTAGAAAGCTGACTGATGGCGCAGAGGTGTATGACTTGGCCAAACGCTTTTCTCCACGCCAATCGTTGCTTATGAATTATGATCATAAAGATGTGATGGGTCACGGGCAAAATATGGCTTTTCATCAACATTCCGACAACATCATTATTCTAGGGCTGACAATGACGGCTTTTGAAGAGGCGCGTCGCTCGGATATTCATCATGCCGTGATCATGGCCGCAATTATGTTAGCTCTTGGATCAGGCGCACTCTTTTTTATCTTTGTCATTCAGAATTACTATCTTGTGGACAGAACTCTGAAACAGACGCAAGATTATACACGCCAGGTTGTGGCAAGCATGGCAAACGGTCTTCTGAGCATTAACCCAGACGGCAAAATAGCTTCATATAACCTCCTGGCACTAGAACTGCTTGACCTCAAAGAATCCGAGGTGAGAGAGAAGAACTTAAAATCAGTCTTTGATTTTAAGGAAACCGGTATCGATGATATTTTGTCAGGATGCCAATCCGTGATAGATCGAGAAATCAGCCACCGGCAAAAATCCGGTGAGCTACTTCCAATGGTCCTCAGCGTTACCCCAATTCGTGATGAAGGAGAAGCGTGCACAGGTGCTGTTATTGTACTCCGGGACTTACGAGAAATAAAACAACTGGAGAAAAAAGTAAGACAGTCGGAAAAGCTTGCAGCAATTGGAAGACTGGCTGCAGGCGTTGCTCATGAAATCCGTAATCCGCTTAGCTCCATCCGGGGTTTTGCACGATTCTTAGCACATGCTCTTTCAGACCGATCACAGGAGCGTGAGTATGCAGAAATCATGGTTAAGGAGGTAGATCGGATCAACCGTGTGGTTAATGATTTGCTTACCTTTGCACAGCCCATGAAGCCAAATCGGGAGCCAACAGATATTTCAGAGATAATAGAACATACGATACGTCTAATGGAGGTAGATGCTCGATCACGTGATGTGCTCATTCACCGAAACATCTCACCTGATTTAGATAAGCTTTCTATAGATGGAAATCAGATAACTCAGGCACTTATAAACTTAATACTGAATGCGCTACAGGAACTTGATACAGGAGGAAGTATAGAAGTGGGTGCTGAGGCAGACCATTCAGGCAACCAAATAAACATTTGGGTAGAGGACAATGGGTCTGGCATTGCTCATGAAAACAAAGGAAAAATTTTTGATCCCTTTTTCACAACCCGAGAGAAAGGTACGGGTCTGGGATTAGCTATTGTACATAAGATAGCAGAAAACCACGGTGGTGAGATCAGGGTTGATAGTCCTTTGCCCAGCAAGAATCAAGGCTGCCGTTTTACTATTATCCTCCCTACAAAAAGGTCTGGCAGTGGAAGGACTGTATAGGTTACAAAACGGTTGATTTCAAAATTTAATAACCAAAGGAAGTAAATGAAGTCTAAAATCTTAGTTGTAGACGACGAACCATCCCACCGGAAGATGCTTGAAGCGGTGCTTTCTGCCGAAGATTACGAAATACATCAGGCAGATGACGGACAGACTGCAATTACTGCCGTTGAAGAACGTTTCTATGACCTCATCCTGATGGATATCCGAATGAGTCAAATGGAAGGAATCGAGGCTTTGGAAAGGATAAAAGAAATCAGTCCAGGGATTCCGATTATTATGATGACGGCCTACGCATCGGTTGGCACGGCAGTAAACGCCCTCAAGTCAGGTGCCTACGATTATCTAACCAAGCCGCTCGACATTGATGAACTCAAAATTATAGTTCATAAAGCACTGAGTCACTACCAGCTTAAAAAGGAAAATCTTTACTTAAAAGAACGGCTGGATGATCGTTTTGATTTCTCCAATATCATTGGTCAAAGTTTAGAAATGAGAAAATTATTCGAAACCATTTCATTGGTGGCACCCACTGAAGCGACTGTTCTCATTACCGGTGAGAGTGGTACAGGTAAAGAGCTCATAGCTAATGCTATTCATCAAAACAGTCCGCGCCAAGAGAAACCCCTGATTAAAGTAAGCTGTGCAGCACTTCCTGAAACCCTGTTAGAAAGTGAACTCTTCGGCCATGAGAAAGGCGCATTTACAGGAGCGCTGAAAGAGCACAAGGGACGATTCCAGCTAGCCCATAAGGGCTCAATTTTTTTGGATGAAATTGCTGAGATGGCGCCACAAACTCAAGCAAAGATTCTTAGAGTTCTTCAGGAACGTGAATTTGAACCCTTGGGCAGTTCGAAAACCATTAAGGTGGACATACGAGTAATTGCTGCAACAAATAAAAACTTAGAAGAAGAAATCCAGGCAAACCGATTTAGGGAAGATCTTTATTTTAGACTCAATGTCATCATCGCAAATGTTCCGCCCTTGCGAGACCGGCGTGAAGACGTTTCTTTGCTGGCATATTTTTTTCTAAAAAAATATGCGGAAAAAAACAGACGATTTATCAAAGGGTTTACGCCGCGTGCAATTGATTTGCTCATGCGGTATGAATGGCCTGGGAATGTTCGAGAACTTGAAAACATGATAGAACGCGCAGTGATTTTGGCCCGAGGGGATACAATTACTCCAGAAGATTTTTCGAATGTACTTAAACCAATGGATACAGAGGATCAGCCTACCAATATTGACCTCGTTCCTGGAAGATCGCTTAAAGAAGTGGAAAAAGAAATGATCATTAGAACATTGGAAGAGACCAATGGTAACCGGACGCATGCTTCAAAAATTCTTGGCATCAGCCGCCGAACCCTTCAATTAAAACTTAAGGAATACGGTATCAACCGATGATATAAACCCGAATCCCCCTTTATTCCAACAGTTTTCACATCCATTTTTACCATTTCGAACAATCTTATTTTGCTTTTCCAATTAAACCACTAAGAATTAATTTGTTTTTCCAATAGGTTATTAAGCAATATTTTTATGCATCATTTTTGGCACGGGGATTGCCTTATATTTCATTCAGAAATATTTCGTTTTGCAATTAGACTGTCTTTTAAAACTTAAACAAAGAAAATTTAAGCGGAGGGTTTATGAATACTCAACTCAAACCATTAAGATCCTCAACGCGTTTAATTTTTATGATTTTAACTCTTTTTTTAATTGTTTCAACGGCATTTGCTCACGGTCCTAAAGGGAATAATTGTTATCTTCCTTGATCTTGGGATAAAAGCACGTATTTGGTTGATCATACTCCCCTTTATCGGTGTGATTATCGATTTGGCTTCCGTTTGGCTGAAACTGTTCGTTCATCCTGCATTTTTCTGGCTACATATTCCAGGTGGATCTCTTTTCGGAGTGGTTTTTATCGTCGATGCGGTTTTGATCTTACAGCAAATGTGGTTTTATAAACATAGAAACCTACTAAAAAATGAGAAGTTGTTTTTGCGCGAGCCCTAAGTGCTCTAATTCGTAAATACGGTAACGTATTATTTATCAATTAGGCGGCCAATTTTTCTGTTTGTAAATTATCATAATCAGAAAGTTCGGAAAGGATTCGATTTAGATCTTCCTTTGTAAATTTCCATTTAAACGGCTTGGCAATTTCTTCATAGCGAGACTGAAAGTCAAGCAACCGTTGCTCAAGCGTCGCTAGGTCTGGAAAATCATTCCATGTTAGAACCTTTCGTTGGACCACCGAAAAATAAATTTCGATTTGGTTCAACCAACTAGCATTTACAGGCGTATGGACTTGAAAGGGCTCTAAACAAAAAGATCCCGGGTATTGTAAATGCCTCGGTAAACTTTGCCACAGAAAGGGTTTCGGTTGAATACATCCCTGTGGTATCAACCATTAACGATATCATTTCCGCAATAAAAAAGGCAGGATACGGCGCTATAGCTCCGGATGAAGCTTTAGAAGGAGAGGACGCCGAGGAAGCCCATGGGAGCAAGGCACCTATCCAGGCAATTGCAGACCGGGTATCTGCGGTATTTGTTCCTGCCGTTATTGTTGTCGCTGTAATTACTTTTGGTTTATGGTGGGAGATGGAATCAATGACGCCCCGGCCCTTGCCCAAGCGGATATCGGAATGGCCATCGGAACAGGGACGGATGTGGAAATCGAGGACTGGGAAAAGGCCGGACAAAAAGGATAGGATAGTCCTTCAGGGGAAAATAATATGGAAAAAAGTTCAGTGGCAGATAATAAATTGCTTATTCACATATCTGATCGTGACAAGTTGGGTTCCGTTCTGAGCCTGGCAACCCGGCTAATGGATGACAGCAAAGGGAAGGATTTGGAAATCCATCTTGATCTTGCCATTGACGCCATGACTAATTTAAATTCGAATTAAAGTTGATAGTTCCGTGAGAAGTCTATATGTTGTGTAATATTGCCTCTTAATGTATTAAATGTAGTCGTTTTACATTTCACGTTTCACTTTTTACGAGTTCATCAAAGTTAACTGGAGCGAAATCTCACAAGTGAGTGGTAGATAGAGCTTTTATAAAAACTTCTTTCCATTACCTTTGATTTGTAGCTATTTTTTAAGCACTATATATCAGGACTTATTTTTTCGATTAGCGTATAAACCGAACCGCTTCATCCTGTTCCAGACTGTAACCCGTGTCACCCCCAATATCCGAGCAGCCTCGGATTGATTGCCGCCAGTTTTTTCAAGGGTCTCTATAAGCTCCCGTTTCTTTATTTCTTCTCTGTCAAAGGACGTTGGCTTAACTCCTGTTAATGACTTTTTCTTATTAATGATGTTTGGCGGCAAGTGATACGGCTGGATCATTGCTTCCTGACAGGTAACGAAAACATATTCAAAGGCGCTTTTCAATTCTCTCACATTTCCAGGCCACTGGTAACTCATCAAAGCGTCCATTGTATCATTGCTCATTCCCTGAATGTCTTTGCCGCTTTTTAGTCGGTTTTTCCGGAAAAAAAATTCAGCTAAAAGGGGGATATCCTCCACTCTGTCCCTTAAGGGCGGCAGCGTGATGGGTATGACATTAATTCTAAAATAAAAATCTTTTCGAATAGACCCTTGATCCACAAGCCTAACCAGATTCCTGTTTGTCGCTGAAATAATGCGAACATCAACAGGGACGGATCGACTGTCGCCCACACGCTCGATAATTTTATCTTCAAGCACCTGCAGAAGTTTTACTTGGGTGGAAAGGGGGAGGTCGCCGATTTCATCAAGGAAGATATTGCCGCCATGGGCCTTTTCAAACCGACCTTCCCTGTTTTGATAAGCACCCGTAAACGCCCCTTTGACGTGTCCGAAAAGCTCGCTTTCAAGGAGAGATTC
>Ga0164321_10000047_pt1 | contig 16492 bp, 12 predicted proteins | sample GuaBasSediGuay12_FD_121799 | JGI IMG/M metagenome (GOLD analysis project Ga0164321, IMG submission 121799) | Subseafloor sediment microbial communities from Guaymas Basin, Gulf of California, Mexico - Guay12, Core 4567-28, 21-24 cm | ecosystem: Environmental > Aquatic > Marine > Hydrothermal... | reverse complement strand
TAAAAGGATTCACTAATCTTGACAAAATAATCAATGATCAAGATATTGATCTTGAAGGTCAAATTAATCAGATAGCTGGTGTAGTTGAAAGGGACAATGCATTTGAGACTACAACTGTTAAGAAGAAAATATTTGAAGACCAAGTAAGGATTTTAGCTGCCGGACTTGCTAAGAATCAAATGAGAGATGCTGTCAGAAATGGATATATTGATGAAGAAGAGATATTCCAGAGGCTTAACGCAAGACATGGAGAAGAAAAAATTGTCAACAAAAAAATAACAAATAAATCTGGTTCTGGAGGAGTTAAAATAACTATTGACCCTAACTCTCCAAATGAGGGTGGTCAGGTTCAGAATGTTGGAGGTGTTGAGTTTAATACTGGTAGATCATTTGATATACCATCTAATGCCAAAGGATTGGAAGGGGCAGGATTATTTGCTTTTGACCAAAATGGAAATCCTCAAAGCTTAGAGGGAATCCAAGACTTTAAAGCTAATGAGCTTCAGAATGTTGAATTTGTGGATGCTAATGGAAACACATCAATGAAGACAGTTATATTAGCTGATGTAACCAAAAAAGTCCCTGTGTACGAAACTAACCGTTTCGGTAAAAAAGAAGAAACTGGTAAGTTTAGGGATGAAAAAGTTACAGAAATGATAGACCTTAATAGCGAAGGTGTTAGGTCGAGAATTAAAACAGACCTATTCTCTGACCCTACAAATGCAGACCAAATATTGAATGTTCTTGACGAAGAGAAAGCACAATATATCCCAAGAAATTTATTTAAATTAGGCGGAAAAAATAGATAACTATGCCGGATAATCCACAAGATAAAACTAAGTCAGTATTGCAGGATTTTATTGTTACGAAAAACAATAACCCTGGAATGGATTCTGAAACTCTCAAAAGTAAATTTCCTGAGATAAGTCAGTTTGCTGCCTTGAATCAGGTGAGTTCTGATGATGTTGTTGGTGAGCTTGATAATTACTATAATAGATATAGGTCTGGAAAATTTGGTAGTGTTGATGAATTGAATGCTAATTCTCCATTCTTTTTCAGGGATCAAACTCCAGTAATTCCTTCTACGGCTGCTGTAACTCCAAAATCAACAGAGGCTGCAGATCCTAACACAGGAATACAGTCAGTAGAGACAGTACAGCCTCAGGCTCCGGCACAAACAGATGTGAAATCTTTAACAGATGATGTACTTCAAGATTTTCTTGTTACAAAGAATTCGAACCCTGGAATATCTGATGAGGATATGGCTTCTAAGTTCCCTGAAGTATCTCAATATGCTATTGAGACACAACAAAATTCTAATGATGTTATGGGTCAATTAAACCAGTTCTATAATGATTATAGATCAGGTGAGTTCGAAAATTTTGACCAGCTTAGTCAGAAATACAACTTTTCTGATCCTCTTAAAAAAAAAGAAGAAACAACACTTCTCGAAGATCAAACAATGGCTGGGCCATTGGCTTCAGAATCGGAAGATACTTTATCGGTATTAATGCAGGACCCAAATCCTGAGAACAATATACTTTCAAAAGGGCTTAGCCTAACAGATGAAAATGGAAGGCTTCTAAGAAAAGGGTCTCTACTTGAATCAATAAATCAAGACAGGATAAAGGAAGATCCATTCGAGAATGCTAAAAATTTCGGCGAGTGGGATGAGCAGACATTCAAATCTCTTCAGGAAACAAGGTCAAAACACAAAAAAGACTTCAACGAAAGGGTGAAGAGTATGGATCTAAGGTTAGATAATATCTTTAGATCCACAATGGAGATTGATGAGAATGACAATATCAATAGGACTCCAGAGGAAAACTACCTTGTGAATGATGTTGTTTATGGAGCAGAACTCTCTCTTCCAGAAGGAATAAACAAAGAGGACTACCCAACTCTATTTGATGATCAGGGTAATCCATTAAAAGGAGTTGCTGACAGGTACTCAGCTGTACAAAGACAAGCAGGAAATAAATATCTCGGAGAATTAGCTTCAGACAGTAAAAAGGATTTCGTAAAGTCTCTTGGTTTAGGTCCGGGAGAAGAAAGAGATGCAGCCTTCTCTAATAAGATGGGTGAAATATCAACTAACTTCCTTAGTGAAGATGATTTGAAGATAAAAGAACTACAAGATGAAGTTGCTGAACTTGAAAAGGTTCCTTTCTCTGAGAGGAATGCCGGTGATATCATTGAGTTAAAGCAAAAGAAATCTCAATTAAAAGACCTTAAAAACAACAGGGGTCTATATGATCCTGAAACCGGAGAGTTTATTTCTGGGAATAAAGACATGACAATAAAGTCTAAAGGAGGTAGGGTGCAGAAATTCAATGATGCAGTTGATCAATTCCAAGTAGCTTATGAAAAAACAGATGTAGGAAAGCTTGAAAAAAAGCGGGACGAACTCTACTTCAGATACAAAGCTTTCACGGAAGACTTTATGCTGCCTAATTGGGACACAGCATTTACACCGAGTATGAAGGTGAAATATGTTGACTCTAATGGAAACGAATTTAAAACTATAGATCAAGGTCCTGGAGAAAGGGATTTGAAAGCAATAGTTACTTACGAAGATGTTGAGAACCCTGGTGAAACAAAGGATTATGAAGTAGACTTATCTACTCAAAGACAAAGGGTGAAGTTTGTAGGTGGAAAAACAGGAAGCCAAAGAAATGCAGCGACTCTCGGTTTTTTTGGTGAAGGTCATTCAGATGAGTGGAATGACAAAATGCGTGAAAGACAAGATGTCTTACTCGCTGAATATATGGCTGTGAACAGAATCCTCTCTTTAAACATTGATCCAGGTCAGGTTGAGGACGTTTCTTTCGTAGGATCTATAAGTGAAGGACTGTCATCTGCTTTTGGTGAGTCCCCCAAAACAGAATCAGCTCTAGCTGACAAGGCTATAAACTCATTGGAACAAATAGGGTTTTCAGTTACTGATGAGCAAAAAAATAAATTAGACAAAGATATTGGTCAAAAAATAGGTAGCAGTATAGGCGGTTCTATACCTGCAACTTTAGAAATTGGGTTTAACATAATGCTTGGTAATAAAGCGTTAGGAATAGCTAAAATAGGAAAGGCTATAGAGGTATTGTCTAAAGGTAATAAAACTGCGAAATTCGTGATGGAAATGATGGCTGAGTCTATCGTTCAATCTAATGCATTCGCTAATGCTGGAGAGTCAGGAATTGCAGGAGCAGGAGAAGGTGTTGGTCAATTTGTTGCTGGAGCACTTCTAAAAAGGTTTGGGGTAAACAATAAACTCATAAACTATGGGGCGAGGCTAATATCTGGTGCTGCCACTGAAACAGTTGCAGAATTCTCAGGACAATTTGTTGATGAAATGTCAAAGAATGGATACGACATGGAGTTAGCCGCTGAAAAAACCTTTGGAAAAACACCAGATGAGCTTATTGAAAAAGTAGCTATAACATATTTTACAGGTTTAGCTTTAGGTCTACCAGGAGCAGGACAGGAATCAAGAGCTTTCTTAGAGGAAGCTTATAAAGAAATATCTAATTCTGATTCTACAAGCCCTATAGTTGAACATGCCAAGCAGTTTAATATAGATAAAGAATTCTCTGAGGAGGATCAGACAAGGCTTGATGAGATAAATGAAAAAGTCAGTTCAGATCAAGAATTGAGTGAAGATGAGACTGTTGAGAAATCTGTTCTCGAAGTTAGAAAAGATATAACTGAATCACCTACTGAGTCAGACAATTCAGCTCCTATAGTCTCAAAGAATGGAGGTGATACAGAGTATAAGTTCAAAGAAGGTGAGTCTGAAGGATTTGCTTCTGAAGAAGAAGTTATTCAAAAGCTTGATGAAGAATCGTTTGTAAATAAAGTGAAATCTGGAGAGATAGAGCTTGACTTAAACAATCCTTCTGAAGAAGTAGAGAAGAAGATTGAAGAAAAATTCCCAGCATCAGAAAGCGATACTGGGCTTAACATAGAAGAAACAACGCCAGAGGTAGCTCCTGTAGAAGGAGAAGTCGCTGAAGAAGTAACAACAACGACTCCAGAAGTGACAGAGCAAGTTGCTGAAGAAGTGACAACGACATCTCCAGAGGTGACAGAACAAGTTGCTGAAGAGGTTGACACTACTACTGACGAAAAAATAGAAACAGATGAAACTATTGAAGAAGATGCCAAAACCGAAGACAAAACCCTACAAACCGAGGAAAGCTTAACTCAATTATCAGAAGACGTTGCAAACGTATCTGAAGGAGTAGCTCCATTTAGCACGAAGAAAGTATTTGATTCAACTATTAATTTAGCGGAAAACATAACTGAAGAAACCGGATTAAAAGGAGCAGAGCTTATTACTGAGTTGAAAAATAGGTTATCTGAAAAAATTGGGGAGAATTTCGATCCAGAAGACATTGATGCTATATCGGGGGAAGTAACCGAGGCAGTGAAAGATATCGAGTTGAAAGTCGAATCTACACCCGCGGCCTCTCCCGAAAGCACAATAAAGGAAAAATCAAAATCACTTGCTGATTCAGTGAGAAAATTGAAGGCTCCAATAGATCTTAGTAATCTTTCCTCAAGCCCTAAGCCAATATTTGATGCAGCATGGAATACAGCTATTGAGGCAGCGGCAATCACATTAGAAACGGGCGGTAGTGTAGCGCAAGCTATATCTGACGGAATAAAAGCTATAAAAGAAAATGATTGGTATAAGAGTCTGTCTAAAGATGGTAAGTCGAAAGTAGACAATGCTTTAGAGTCTTCTATTCTGGAAAAAGAAAGTCAATTTAACCTAAGTAAAAAAGAGAGTGATTTAAAAGAGAAAAAAGAAAGTAAAGATGGTGAAAAAACATCAAAGGACGGTTCGGGATATAAAGAAAGATCATTCCCTAAACAGATAGATAGTGACGTTAATATTTCTAATGAAATAAAAGATGGCTTATCTAAAGATGGTAGAAATTATATACCTGTTACAAACAAATTGACAGTTTCAGAAGCAAATGCAATTATAGATAAAAAAGGAATAGATCTCGCTACGAAAGACGTGCTGAACTTAAAGAATGATATGACCCCAAGGGTTAGAGTAGCTATGTCTTTAGAGCTAATAAAGAAGCTTAATGAAAAAGGTACAAAAGAAGCTGTCTTAAGTGCTACTGAAATTGCTGATTCAGTATCCGAATACGCGACTCAGTTAGGTCAAGCTATACAAACATTCTCTTTATGGAACCAAATTACCGCTGACGGAATGATTTCTGCTTACGAAAAGAATCAAAGTGATTACAAACGTAAGTTAAAAGATCAAAACAAAAAACTTTACAATGCCGCAAAGTCTGGTTACAAGTCTGGAAATAAGAAAGCTGGAAAAGAGGCGGCTGAAAAAGTATTTCAAAAAAAATCAGATAAAACAAAAAAAATTAAGGCTTTCAATCTCACTAAAGACCAGATTTCAAAAGGTAAGAAAGATTCTCTTGACAGGCTAAAAAAAGCTCTTAAAGGAGGTTCATTAACTTCTGGAGGGATAAACGTAGAAGCCCTCGAAGCTTTAACTGATTACGGTTTTTACATATTTGCAGACGGCGTTAGAAACTTTAAGAGCTGGGCGAAAAGAATGGTGGAAGACACAGGTGTTAAGGATAAAGCTGTTCTTGAAAGTATCTGGATGAATCAGAAGCAAAACAATGGAAAAACGCTGAACGATCTTTCAAAAGAGTCAAATATAGAAGAAGTGGTGTCTGATTTCTTTACTGAAAGTTCTGACTCAAACGCTTTATCTAAAAAAATCCAAGAGGCTTTTAATCTGGATAAAAAAATGTCAGACGAGTTAGCAAAAGAGCTTGTTTCTGAGTTTGAGAGGATAGTGATAAAAAATCGTAAGGCAGAAATAAAAAGCAAAAGTCCTGTCTTAACCACGAGAAAAGTGTCAAAAGCAATCAATGAAATCTCTAATTCTGACGGCTTGACAGATCTTGAGATTGAAGAAAAAATAGAAGAAGCTTTTGGCGTCAAGAACCTTACTGATGATCAAGTGAAAACAATAAAAGATCTTGGGAAAGAGAGAAGTTCTCGTCCAGAAGGTTTCCTGCAAGATGAAATTACAAGAGAAATGCTATCAGCTTTCGCTAAGTTTGAAGGGATTCCTAAGAAAGATATATTATGGTCTTTATGGTATTCAGGAGTGTTATCTGGGTATGAGACACAACTCTTAAATGTTGGTGCTAATAGTATAAATATAGGGATGGAGTCTTTTGTTTCCTTGATTGAGCAATCTCTCGTAAACAAAGATCCAGCCGCATTCGGTCAAGCAATGTCGGGTCTAATGAAAGGCATGAAAGATGGATCTAACGAATTTATGCAGGTAATCACTAGCGGTTACTCACCTTCTAAGATAAGCCAGAAGCTTGAAGTTAAAGATACTTTGGAAAATGTTGATTTTTGGGGTGGAAAATTCAATCCTTATAATTACTATAAGTTTGTAGGTAGGCTAATGACAGCTGTAGATTCTGCGTCTTACATGGCTGCTTATGGAATGAGAAAACAAGAAGCAGCTAGGGAACTCTATAGAAAAGAAGGTCTTAGAGGAGATGATTTAAGAAATAAGGTGACAGAAGTCACAAGCAATGACAAAGAGGCTTATAATGAAGCTTTTGATCAGGCTACACAAGAAATAAATGATTTATCCATTAGGGAAAACCTATCATCATCTCAAAAAAGAAGATTAACACGGATAAGAGCGAATGAAATATTAAACAAGAAACTCCCTGAAGAAGTAAGGTTGGAATCTGAGAAATTTGCTGCATTTGCTACATACAACTATGATCCAAAGGGAATCCTGGGGGTTATAGCTAAAACTTTATCTGGTCTTGGAGAGAAGAAGGGTTTAGGATTATTTAAGCTTATCGTTCCATTCACAAGGGTTGTAGCAAATGTATTGAATCAGCAAATTGATTATACACCTTATGGATTCTTAAGAGCTATGGGATTGAATGCTGGTCGAGGAATGAAGGAGTCAACAACAGCAAAAGATTCAAGAGAGAGAAATAGACAAATAATCAAAGCTTCTATTGGTCTTATTAGTGCTTGGGCTATAATGAGATTAGCAGAGTCGTACAGTGATGATGATGACCCTTGGTTTGATGTGTCAGGAAAAGGACCTAGCAACTACAACAAGAGAAATCAACTTTATTCTCAAGGATGGAAGCCGTATAGTGTAAAAGTCGGGGACAGATGGGTTAATTATCAATATTCCCCAATAGGTCTGTGGTTTTCACTTGTTGGAAATTGGAGGGATGCAGAAAAATACGAAGGCCTTTCCGAAGCGGAAAACTCAGCTAGATTATCTTACGCTGTCCAGGCTTCAGCATCTGGAGTTTTTGATATGTCATTCCTGACAGGTCTTGGATCTTTCTTTGATGCGTTATCAACGGTTGGAGATCCTGAAAAAACAAAAGAAAAGCTGTTAAAAACACTTGGAAAAACAGGGTCTTCTTTCTTGGTTCCTAACGCTATTAAGCAAGTAGATAATATATATGATCCAACTGTGTATGATAAAACTTCAGTATACGCTGCTGTATTGTCTGAAATTCCAATAGTAAAAAGATACTCAGGGTTAAGGCCTAAGCTAAACTCTTTCGGTCAGCCTATAGAGAAGCAAGGGAATAGGTTTACAACTAAAGTTGTTGATGATCCTGTATGGAAATTTATGGCTAAAAACAGTTTGTTTGCCCCAGGGTTGTCTCCAAACACAAAAATGCTTGATGGGGAGGTGATGACAGAAGATGAGTTTTATGATTACGCTAAAGAGTCTGGACAAATTGCTTATAAATCTATAAATGATCTTATGTCAGAATCTGAACTGGAATTTGAAGCTCTTGATAATATAGGGAAAAAGAAGATAATATCAGATATATTTAGAGATGCAAGGATGCAAGGTAAAATTATTGTTTATGATAATTATCGAAAATAATAATATTGAGATGATGTATTAATTACATTATAATAAAATAATTTAGTAAATTTGGAGAACAATGGCTGTAGAGTTAAAAATAAGCGTACAAGAGAATTGTGATTCTATCTATGTGTTTGACCAAACTGGTGCGTACGATAAGAAGTGCAATAAGACAGGTTGGGGATCACCTAACAAGTATAGAGTTTCTGACGCTGTATCTGCTCATATATTAATATACCCTCCTGGATCAACAGAGCCAATAACAGTTGATGTATATCCAGACTTCCCTGTTGAAAATGGGGTTGGCTATGAGATTTTGCCTGAAGATATAGGGTTAGAGAAGTTTCAATCAGGATCTTGGAGATTTGATTATCAAGTAAGAGTTGAGGGTGGAGATGTACTGTTATATACTTCTTGCACAAAACTGTTCACAAAAGACCTTGAATGTTGCCTTGACTCTAAGAGAATCGAAGTTAATACTGAGAATTTTGATTCTCCAGAGGTTAAAAAATCTAATAATACAAGTGCTTTATTTGATTCTGCCGTATACAATGCCTGTCATGGTAAAATCGAAGAGGCTTCAAAAATAATAGAGGTGCTTTACGTAAAATGTAATTGCCCTTGTTAAACAAATTGATATGAGTTGCAAAGACTGTAATGATTGCGGATGTAAAGAGACTGAGATAATCACTAAGAAAGGTGAAAGAGGTACTCAAGGAGCTCCAGGTCCATCAGGGCCAATAGGTCCTCAAGGGCCAATAGGTCCTCAAGGCTTAGATGGACAGAATGGTTCTCAAGGACCGGAAGGCCCTCAAGGACCGGAAGGCCCTCCAGGTCCTCCTGGACCATCAGGACCAGCCACATCTATCGATTTCTCTACATCTATACGGCACGAACTTCCTGATCCTACAGTTCTTTTTGACGCAGGATGGTCAGGAACATCTCTAAATGCATCTAATGATTCGAACAGGGATGAGTTTGGAGACATGGATAACTGGAGTGGATTCTTTGGTTTTACAGGAACATACAATCCGTTACTTGCTGGAGATATACTGATAGAGCTACCTGGACCCATAAAATCATCAAACTCTACTCAGGTAGTGGTTCAGATTCTTGCTATTTCTGGAGGGGGTAGTTATATCCCTTGTTATTCTTATATCGACAACATTGGAGGGGTTAATTATCTTAGGTTAACTCCAGACGAGAGTCAGTTAGTTGTAGGAGCTGCAACTTACATAATGAACTGGAGATTACTAACTGTATATTAAAAAATTAAACTATGTGCAAATGCAAAAGTGGGTGTAATATCCCTGTAGGACCTCAAGGGCCTCAAGGGCCTCAAGGACCTCAAGGACCTCAAGGACCAACTGGACAAACTGGACCTCAAGGCCCTCCAGGTCAAAACGCTGTTATTGAGCCATTATCTTGGAATAATTTTACATTAAAAAATGATTGGCAAGCTTCCTTTGGTCAAACACCTCAGTATGCTGTTCAAAATGGATTATTATACACCAGAGGAAGAATATTTGTTGGTCCAACCACTGCTTCAGGAGCTTTTGCTAATTTAAACCTTGGAGCTATATCTGCGGGAATTATATCTTCAATTTCAGACACTGACTCTCCTGTAACTACAAGTGCTTTAAGTTGGTCGAACTTTTCTCTTGATTTAAACATAACAGACTGGGCTGCATCAGGGAATGGAAATTTTTCCTTAGATTCTGTGCCTCCAATTAGTATTAGATAATGAGCATGACTTCAGAGGAAATATGCTGTCTTAAGCTTAAAGCTGAAGCTTGCGCTGCTGAGTTAGGTGTTGAGATCTGTTTAAAAGAAAATGCAGGATACTGCGTTGATGCTCTGTATGAAAAACTCAAGTATGTATTAAGCTTGGATAGGTTGATATCGGAGAAAATTTCAGCAGGTACCAAAACCATAAAAAATAATATAATTCACTTTTGTAACAAAAAAGCTTTCGCTTCCAAGAATAATTCGCTATTTTTGGACAACGTAGATTCAAAAGACGCATGTAAAGAATCGGAGCTAACAGAAGAGTGTTGTATTACTATATGTGATATAAGAGCTAAGCTAAACGAAATTTGTAATAACTGTTAACCATTAGAATATGCCTTTTGATGATCAAAGTACTTATATAAAGCACCAATCAGATTGTGATTGTGAAGACAATTGCTCTTGCCAGTCAGAAGACTGTGGATGCTGTCCTCCAGGTCTTGTAGCACACAAGAACTGTGATGGAGATATATCTTGTGTAACACCTAATGACTCCGCTCAACTGGATGTTCAATCTCATATCCCTGCTGAGGGTTATGTAAAATTGTTTAATCCGACAAATGGGGAATATCTTGGTGATGTTACTCCTACTGAGGCTTTAACATTTATTGCGGCTCTTGATGATAATGTAGATCCACCTTCTCAGGGTGACGAATACAATATCACCACTACTGATTCTGTGGCTCTATCAGCTCCTGCTGACACTGAGACAGATAGCGCAAATGTTGCGTTCTCAGTAGATAGAATTTCTTGTGATCAAAACATAGCTGTTTCACTTGCTGGAGCACCTTCTGGCGTTACATTCTTAGGTGGAGCTGTGTCTATTAATATACCAGCAGCAACTTCATATATAACTGACGGTATTCGAATTACTGATGAAATCGATCCAGGCAATTATAACATTACAGTTTTATATGATGGATGCACGAATCAGAAAACTAAAACACTTATCTTAAACGTAACATAGTCATGGACATTACAAAATACCCATTAATACAAAGGTCGGAAGCTCAAATGCCTCCTTCAGCAGAGTTTCAGTTTCTATTTAGAGACAAAGGAAATGGTGGTATGTTAACCGCTAAAAACTTTGATTGTTCTTTTGATATTATATCTGTAGGAGAAGTTAGTCAAGAGGCTCTTGTTTTGTTGAATAGTCACATTGAAACAATTCTTGAAGATGCCGGATGTGCATTAAAGAAAGGTCAAATGACTTCTGATGATTATCAGGAGACTGTTACCAACTTGAATATGTGTGTTGAAGTAAATGTAGATCCTTTAACTGGTTCTCAGCAGATTTGTGTTACTAATACTCCGACTTTATTTGTTGCATTATCAACATCTGATGTTCTTTGTAATGGTGGAAACACTGGTTCTGCATCTGTAATTGTTACAGGTGGAACTGCACCGTATAATGTTGATTGGGGTGGGGCTGATGAAACTGCTTTAACAGCAGGTTCATATATGGTTACTGTTACTGATGCAAACGCTAAGTCAAAAGCTTTAACGTTTATTATCAATGAGCCGGCAGCACTTTCAGTTAACCCTGTAGTTGTGGATGAGTCTGGTGGAGGGAACAATGGTTCTATCACGCTTAACGTGATCGGTGGAACTGCACCATATACATACTTATGGGATGACGGAGCAGTTCAGACTACTGATCCGGCTGTTAACTTATCAGCGGGAGACTACAATTGTGTAGTCACTGATGATAATGGATGTGTATTAAACGTAGGACCGATTACGGTTAATTAATGAGATGGCTAAAAGAAAATATCGTTTCCTCTCTATGTATCGTTGGATGCATTGTGTTGAGCCTGTTTTTATTACAGGAGTGTAAGAACTCTTCTAATTTACGTCAGAATCTAAATTCAACAAGTAGTTTTTTGGAGATTGAAAAACAACAGTCTATATCGAGGGATTCTATCCACGCTCAAGATGTGAAGATAATGGAGCAAAACCTGATGTCTGAAACAGCAGCTCGGATACTCCTTCAAGATGAGTTTGAAAGATTTAAAGAAATCTCATCTCATGTACGGGCCGAAACAATTACTCGGATTGATACAATGTTTATTGTGTATGAGTCCGAAAGTGATGATATAATTAACGAATACACAGACTGCATACCTATTGATACAGTTAGGACGTATTTCATTCAGTCTCCTAAAAGAGTAAGGTACGCTGATACGTGGTTCGCTTTTGCTGGTATTGTTGATACTATAGGTTTGAATATAGAGTCAATGTCAATGGTTAATAAGTTTGATGTTACTGTAGGCTGGAAGAAGCCAGACAAACCTTTTAAATTTTTAAGAAGAAAGAAGCCAGTTGTAGAACTTACAAGTTACAATCCGTATACTAAGGTAAACTACGTCAACAATATAGTTGTTGAGAATAGGCAAAGTAATTTATTTACAAATGTTATTCTTCCATCAGCTGCATGTTTTGTGGCTGGGTATGGAGTTGCAAAAATAAAATAGAATGGGAGTTTTTATAAAGCTTACAGCGTTAAAGAGAAATGAAATTGCATTCTCAAAGGAAATATTGGTTGATGTTAACGATATCGTTACTCCAATTGTTGAGAATGAATTAGGTCAATCTATCATTGAAGTGGATACAAATGTGTCTTACTCTGAGTCATATTTCGAATCACGAGAAAAATATGTTGTAGCTCAAGATCTTGACGCTATTGACGCTTTAACTGATGAAGTTTTTAAAGGTACAATAATTACTTACAAAAAGAGGGCTCCGTACACTCCTGAGGCTCTATTCGTAAAGAGTAGAATTGTAGGTACAGTGAAGTCTGGACCGGATGATGTATCTGAATTTGATTATAAAATAATGTCAATGAGCAGCCCTGAAACTTATGTCGTATCAGAAAGTCTTGACACTATTAATTCATAAAAATTACTTGAAATGGCAAACCAAAAAATAGAAGTAGGTTTTGTAGGTAAGAGTTTAACTCTTAGGATGACTAATACTAAAACTGGTGTTGTAGGGAGTGTTGAGTACTATCCTGTATGTAACTTTGTATCATTAAATGGACAAGCTTTCATAGGTTTCGCTACTCGTAATCCTCAAACCAACCAAAGAAGACAGAGGTATTCAAGTGACAACATGACTAAGATTTTCATTGAAACAAATGGGACTCATCAGTTAGACATTGAATTTGATCTTAATGATGTTGAAAACCAGCCTACATGGACTCCAGATGCTGCAGGTGTTGAACAAGCTAAGCTTGAAATTAACACTTGGATATCCACATGTTCTGACGCTTCTGCTGCACCTCCTTTACCTCCAGGTATATCTACAGAGGCTAAGCAAGACTTGATGATTGCGGAGTTAATGAAAGACTCTGATTTCGAGTTGGCGTGTGTTCAAGATATAAATACAGGTGTACACTACATTATGCGTGTATACAGGCTTGATACTGACGGAAGTATAGTAATTGATTACATAGATGCTACAGGTTCGGTTGTTGTTCCTCCGGTGCCTTCAGACTTAAGGGTTTGTAATCCAAACGCTGCTTTGTCAGCTATTTTGGCTGAGATTCAAGCTACTAATACAGCTCTTGCTACTACAAACGCTATACTCCAAGATATTGATGATAACACGGACGATCTTGAGTCTTTAGCTACAAGTTCATTGACTGAATTGCAAGCTATAAATCTAAATACAGACACTCTTGAAGCTTTAATTACGGACGGCAATCTTGATTTAGCAGCGATAGAAGCCGAAATACTAGCTCAAGGAACTCAATTAGGAACTATAATCACTGAATTGATTTCTGCTAATACAGCTTTAGGAACTATTAACACTTCGATAGGCACAGCTGACACGAATAATGTTACGGAGCTTCAAAATATTCAGACTCAACTAACAACAGCACTTGCTTCTTTAGCTGCAATTGACGGAAATACAGCTCCATTAGAAGCTTCTTTAACTGCTATTGAAGCAGCTATTAATACAGGTAATTTAGATTTAGCATTAATTCAAACGAATACTTTGAATACTGTTACTGAATTACAGACGGCAAATGCTACATTAACACTATTGAATGGTCAGTTCTCAGGGACTCCATCAATCGTTAGAGTTGATATCTCAGGAAATGCCGCTTACGTGGTACCAGCTGCAACTTACAACTCAGTTCAACTGATTGTAGCGGCTAATACTGTATCTGATGGGACTATTACTCATCCGGTAGGGGCTTTTGAGGAAACAGTTCCAATCAAAGGAGCTACGCATCCAGGTGTTACTTTTGACGCTACTGGAGCAACTGCTTATGTTAAATTAATGACAAATTAATATATGGGATTCGGAGGAAATATATCTGGAGGCGGTGGTGACACTATTTGGACTGGGGTTATAATGATTGATCCTGTAAATGGAAGTGATGGATCTGGTCAAAGAAATGTTGTAAGTAAACCCTTTGCTACAGCAGCAGCAGCTTATGCAGTTTATCAAGAAGGTGATGTAATGAGATTTCTTCCTGGAACTCACACTTTTACTTCAACATTATTATTGACTCTCAACAATGAGGTTCATATGGATTTTTTCAGTGATGCATTAATACAAGGAGATATTGCTGGGCCGTTAATTAATTCGGACACAACTGCTTTAAAGCTCTTCATATATGGTAGAGGTTCTTTTGAGAACACTAATAATACCATAGGTGCTAACTCAGCTGCTATTATAGCTTCTACAAAGGCTAACATCTTAGGTGCTAAATACATACATGCTGTAACAGGAACTTTATTTGGAGCATCCAATGGTTTTGAGGTGTTAGAAAATATTGATGAAATGGTTGCTGATGCATCATATGAAATCAATGCTACATCTAATGATTTCACTACTGTATATCAAGGCATAGTAAGAAATTGCAAGAAGATCGGAAGCTTAACAACTCCAAGAGGCTTGTTTCTTCAGATAGGAACTAACGATTCTATTGTTTTTGAAAACTGTAACTTCATTTCGAGTGGAGCTGGTAATGGATACGCTGCTTTTATAGCTGGTGGTAGACCTCAATTTAAAGGGTGTAATTTTATTAATGAAGCATTTAGACCTGTATTTATAGGGGGAAGTGCTTCTGCGGATTTCATTAATTGCCATTTCCAGCAAAACTCAGGAGGCTTTGAGGCTTGTAATGTGTTTGGTGATGGAACAGCTTTTGAAAACTGCACATTTGCTCATTATGGAACGGGTGTTGCAATCAGAACAAGCGGTAACTGTGAATTCACTGGGTTGAATAAGTTTTATGCTGAATCAAATGTACAGGCTTGTGCTGGGACGGATGCCGGTGTAGGATTGGTGAGTGGAACTTTATTAGCAAACATAATGAATGTTGCTGCAGCTCCAGCTTCTCAGACTTGGATTTTCCAAGTAAATGAGAATCCACCAACTCCAGGAGAAACATATACCATTACAGCTCCTAATGGAACTGAATCAATAGATTATATTATTCAGGTAGCTGACACGAGAGATGACGCTATAAACGGATTATTCGCAGCATGGGATGCTGAAGTATTAGCTAACCCAACTGGATACTTTGCTGATTTTGACAACAAGAGTGTTGTTTTAGGACCAGCTGTTTGGAGGTTACAATGTGTAGCTATTAATCCAGATGATAATCTTGATCCTGATAATGGATTTGTCTTCACTACTGATGGAGGTGATTCTATTCAAACAATTTTAATTGCTCTTTCTGAGTTTGCTTGGAAAGGAAATGGTCAATTTATCATTGACGAAAACATGACTGTACCTAACTTATAATTATGGCAAGCGCAAGAGAAGATATAGATGCTTTAGTAAGAGCAAAAAGAGATCCTAATGGAAGCGGTTCGAATGTTAAGTGGAACTCATTAGGCCAATACCTTGTTAATGATGAGGAATTAGTTGGTATAAGGAATGTTTTAATTGCAAGAAATGAGACTTTCACTGAAGAGTTTTACAATATAGAAAATGAGACCTACTTGGTTTGGAGTTTTAACGAACAAAAGTTTGTTAACAAAATAACTGGAGAAGATTACTATATTGAAATTCTTATTGATGATTTTGAATCAGGTGATTTTACTGGTGCTCCTTGGGTTCTTGCTAATGGTGGTGAAAATGATTGGGAAGTCGGAACTGCTGCAGTTGCAGAAGGAACTTATGGAGCTTACATATCGAATGATGGTGGTACCAGTAATGTTTATTCTTCTATTGGTGGAGGCTTAGATGTTTCTCATTTATACATTGATATTCTAATGCCTAATGCTACAGGTGAATTAATTCTTTCTTTTGATTGGAGATCTGAAGCTGAATCTGGGTTTGATTATGCTAATGTTTTTGATGTTACTACCGGAACCACTCCTGTAGCTAATACAGAATTAGGTGCTGGCTTAGTTGGTCAATCTGAATATAATGATCAATCTACATTTGTAAATGAACAAATATCTTTACCAATAGGTGAAGCTGGTACGACAAGAAGAATAGTTTTTAGTTGGAGAAATGATAACTTTATAGAGAATCAGCCTCCAATGGCAATTGATAACGTTAAAATACTTTATTTATAATGGAGAAATTCGTAAAAGAAATATCGACTAACCTATACAGGGAGATTTCTCAATCTGATTATGATGCTAACCCAGATTTGTATTATGATAGAACTGATCGTCCGAAGTATATTTTAGATCATTATATAGATGCAGGTGTATCTTATTGGAGAGCTAGAAGACACTGCGTTCTTTTAGCTGACAATGCTACTAACGGTATTAATGACTTTAATGATCAAGACAAAGCTGCTTTAGG
>Ga0164321_10000046_pt1 | contig 16548 bp, 29 predicted proteins | sample GuaBasSediGuay12_FD_121799 | JGI IMG/M metagenome (GOLD analysis project Ga0164321, IMG submission 121799) | Subseafloor sediment microbial communities from Guaymas Basin, Gulf of California, Mexico - Guay12, Core 4567-28, 21-24 cm | ecosystem: Environmental > Aquatic > Marine > Hydrothermal... | reverse complement strand
CTGCTTCATTAATTGGCTTGGTTCCTGGACCTTGATCGTCGCCCACCATGTATAGATATACGGATCTCAGCTATTTAACACTATTCTGCGAAGCTGCCCTTAAGTTTAAATAGGAGCGGAGCTGGTATAAAACTACCGAAACCTTTATATACGTGATTAAACTTATAGTGATTTATGGTGAAGGAGTCAGATGAAGAAATGTTGAATCGCGCTCAGATGCTAAGAAGGAATGATAGGACGGTGGTTGTGGATGATTGGACTACTGCTATGGTTACAAGGGATGCTTGGAGGCGCGAGGGGATGCTGGCGACGATTGCTAGTAGGAGATCTCCTAGCTTCGGCGGACAACTCCGTTACAGAGTTAGAGGTCGCTACACTCGTCTTTTGGATGGTTCTAAGCCTTATCGTGTTAGTCAAACTGGACCTGTCGGATCAAAGAACTTTCAAGTCGGTGTCGATGAGGAAGGAGAGGCACTTTATGAAAGCAAAGCTTGTCAGACCTCTCACTACACCAGTGATAGGTATTTGCTCCCAGATTCGAACCCACCTCAATTTGTTAGACTCGGAGACGAGACGTTTGAGGCGTATATCGAGCGGCTAGCAGAAGAAAAGAGGGCGGCTGATGAGTCCGCAGAGAAGAAGGAGGGAGAGTGAATGCCTAAGCTAAACTGTCCTGACTGTGGCTATGGAATGGCTTTCCGTGCAACTTCATGTGCCCACTGTAGAAAGAAGGTTAAGAAGCTCGCTGAGGCTGCTCGTGCTGCCCTTGTAGATAATGTGGAGAGTGTTTGATATGCCTACTCAAGAGTCCTGGAATAATGGATTGCAGGGATCGAAATACATTCGAGTAAACTATTCATCACCTAATAAGAAGACTCACATTTATACTGTGCGTTCTCACGGTGGATCCGCCCGATATGATCTAAGCAATTACCCTCCCATGTGGAGAAAGAAGTTTGTTCAGAGAGCTATTGATGGATACAACGAGATACCTGACTTTACTCCAGTCCTTTTAGAAACTCCCATAGATAATATAGAGGAGGAGGAATGAATATGAGTATAATAGATGATTTGGACCCAGATAATATGAATGAAGTCGTGGCTGCAGTTAAGGAATTGAGGGATGATTTCGATCGTCTAATGGATGTTGTTCAAAGATACTCCGCATTCCAAGGAACCCCATATCAAACTGAAGCATTGATGAATCTGAGGATCGTCTATGAGGAAAATCAGGCAAAATGGGGTGGCTAACTGCCAAACCATTGCACGAATATCCTTTCAGTAGTAGGTCCTACTTCTGAATTGATCACATTCTGTCAATATGGACTTCAAAAGGATGCGGATGGTTCAATAAGCTCTTGTCCAGATCTTAACTATCTATACCCTATCCCAGACGATGTATTAAAGCATAAAGATGAGGGCATCCTATCAGATTCAGAGTATTCATGGAGAACGGATAACTGGGGCACCAAATGGAATACCTATTCTGACAATGGCGTAGGGTATTATACAGGTGGAGATGTTGATGGACAAATTATTGGTATCGGAGCCACCTTTGAATCCGCATGGAGTCCTCCAGTCGCGGGCATTCTAGAAGGTTCTAAGAAATTCCCACATTTAATGTTCTATTTAGAATATGCCGAAATGGGAGTAGAATTCAAAGGAGTAGCTATGATGCAAGATGGAGAATTAATATTTGAGCATACTGAGAGTCCAAAAACTGATGCAGAATGGGAATCCGAATATTATGAAGGCATGACCGATCCTGTGCAGATAGCCCACATAAAGGCACTGAGAGAGGATTTAAACAAAAATTGGAAGTATATCGAGGAGTTTCCTTGGACTATATGAGGAACTCTATATTGAGAAACCAAAGAAGTATTAAGTAGGTAATTGAACTCTATCTTAACCATGGAAACCTTCCAGCCAGCAATAGAGGAATATAATTCTCTCGAGGATGCTGAAAAGGAAGCATTATCATCCTCACCCGCACTGTTGGATGCGTGGGTTGCTGAAGTATCAGACAAGCTTGAGGCTGCACCTGAAGTTATTAAGAAGTCTCTTAAATTGTTCATTGCTGGAGCAGAGCAAGCTGTTGAAAAGGTAGTAGCTATGACTGAAATGGATAAATTAGAATCTAAAGGATCCGTAGCTGAAGAAGTAAAAGAAGTGACTAGATATAGAAAGGTTAATGAGATCAATAGCTGGGCAGAGACGGAGCAAAATTTAATTAAAAGGGATATGGCTATAGCTTATTTACGCAAGAGAAGGATCGAATCTGAGAGTTTGACTTATGAAGAAGTGGCGAAGTGGAAACCTACTAACGCTCAAATAGAATCTGTCTTTACGCTTATTACGCTTCCTGATTTATTACAGACAGCTAAACCATTAGCAAGAAACCCTACAGCCTCCAGGAGAGAAAATATTAGACAAGGAATCTTAATTACACAGATTGCTAATTGTTTGGATCACTTTAAAGAAGACGGAGCTACAAAGACTAAAATATTGAAACACATTCAGAAGGATACTGGACGCTGGAGAAAATCATTTGATCCGGTAATGGTATGGATGGTTTCTAATTCTAAAGTATATGCAGCTAAAGATGGCAGATCTTTAAAATATTATTTACCCAAATATCATAAGCTAGTAAAAGAATCATTGCTTCATAGAAAAATATTTGAATTTTTGAAATTAGCTCCGAGCTCCCGAACTAGCATAGTAAATTATTTAACTTATAATAATGCCAAGGGACATAGGAAGGTTTTAGATGCATTAAAGCTTTTACAAAAAGAAGGATTAATTTACTCTGAAGGCACCAAATGGAGAGTAGTCGAGTAGGTCTTGAATACACCGAAGACTATAAATAGGTGAGTATAGAGTGTGTTATCATGACTGAGATTGTAGCCATTAAGTATGCCGAACCCGAACCTTCAGGTTTATCTGAACTAGACAATATAAGGGAGTTCTTTAAGCTAAATCAATACATATGGGATGAGGACAGTGGAGTCTTATCTAATGGATCCGAATCATGTATATTTTCCTTCCTTGGTCCATTCTCATTATTCAAGGAGAATGATTCAGGAGAAGTATTTCCTGATGTAGTGTTTAACTACATAGTATCGTTGGCAGACAAAGAGAGAACGATTGTATCTATGATTGAAGAAGATGATGCAGGTTGGACAGTGGATGATACATTGGCTGATTTCTATCTAAAGGATTTCGAAGCTAATCTAAGAAAAGAAGTTAATTCCAAGGAGTGATTACTGTGGGAAATGTTCAACAAATATGGAAGTGTCCTGAATGCAGTTTTCAAACAAATTATCGCGGATCATGCAAAGATTGTTCCGACAAAGAATCAAATGTTTGGGTTCATAGGGAGCGTATTAACGCTGACGGTTCACTCTATGAAAAGAAACTTGTTTCTTCTCCAGGAGTAATTGACCCTGATCAAATGAGGGCTGCATTCAAACAGAATCGATCGAGACAAAAGAAGACTCGAAAGCAAATGGCCGCTCAAAAGAAGCAACAAGAGGCCGAGTTAGAGGCTCTAAAGGCCGCTCAAGCGGAGCAGAAGGCCGCAGAGGGATCAGGCCAGCCACTAGGCGGGATTACCGATATAGGGAGTCCTGGTGAGATAGTATTCGGTGTTTCAGAGGAGGAGTGAAAATGGTTAGAAGTTTCGGAACAGTAGGTAATGGATTCGGTTCAAATCTATTGACTATCTATGAACTAGCAGCAGCTATCGAAGATGCACGGAAATTTCTCGAAGAAGTAGATGGATCCCAAGAAAAATACAATTCTATAGTTAAATCTACTCAGGAAGAAATAAAAGTTACAAGCTCTCGTCTGGCAATCATTAGTAATATAAAAGAGCCCAGTGAAGCAGATCTAGAACAAATAGAAGAAATAAGTGAGGTCAAGGATTATCTAGCCTATCGATTGGAATGGCTACTAGGTCATGGAGAACAAATGAAGGCGGGAATGATTCCACATCCCAATAAAAAGAACTTCTGGGTGTGATTATTATGGCGGATAAGTATGTATTTCAAAGAATTTCCGTAACTGATTCATCTTTAGATAATCTAATATTTGACCCCGTTTCACACGAACCCAGTCTTGAAGAACTTCAAGACATAGTAGGTGGCTATGTAGAATGGATGCCCCGTTCCTATTTACCTACCCATATTCGATCAGCTATGATGAATGAAGAAGGTCGATTACGAGGTTTATTAGTTAATAGGATAGCTTCTGAGTTGTTTGGTATAATTATTCAAGGAGACATTATAGTAGAGGTAAGTGAGTCAATTAATTGGGGGAATAACTAAATGTATACCTGTCCCTTTTGCCAGTGGCCTAGTATTAGTGTAACCCGCGATCCCGCAGTGGATTCGATGGGAAATGAGTTCTATCACGGCCGATGTAGGCAATGTAACTGCGAGGTAGTTTTCTGCCGTAAGCCTGAAGCAGTTTTAACAAGAGATGGAGAGGAACTTGAGCTAGCGTAAATATTACGCTAAGAAAAAGTTACGCTTAGTTCATTTATGCTTAAAACAGCTCAGTTTACGCTAATTTATGCTAAAGTCCATTACGCTGCCCATATCTATTACGCCTATTACGCTACCACCAAAGCGTAAGTATTAAATAAGAGGAAGTGCTAGCATAACTCATGATCCCTGCTGTGCTCAAAGAGAGCATAACTTATGCTGAAGAAGAAGCAAAGGGTGTATCTCCCTACTTAGTGCTGGATATAGAAACAGCTAACCTTGCATTAGATGGAATTAAATTTGGTGACCCTAGAGGTTGGAATATCAGTGTTATTTGTTTAACTACCAGTCCTGGATTCAAATTCTTTGGACAAGATGAGTTTATTTTCATACACACTGACTACTGGGGGATCCTTCCTAAAGAAATAACAAATGATACTAGAACAGCTTCTACTCAAGAATTTGATATATTTATGGATTTAGTATACGAGCTAAAGATTCCGATCATAACTCACAATGGAGATAATTTCGATTGGCCTATAATAGAGAATAGTCCCCATAGGGGTGGAACAGGATATTTCATGGATGATTTCAGGAAAGCCAATTTATTATTCGATACTGCAGCCTCTCTAGGTAATCTAACTGGTGGCCTTCGATTTCATCTTCAAGATCTGCTACACGCAACATTAGGATCGGACATATCTAAGACAATGGATGCCGCAAACGCGCCTATCGCGTGGGAACAAGGGAAATTTACAGAAGTTATAGACTATTGTTTAGCAGATTGCCATCTAACTGGAAAGATGTTTTCAGCAGCTAGCGAAGATGGATCCATAGTATGTGCACCATCCAAATCAAGTAAAAAACAAGAAATTAACACAGATTCATGGAATCTATGGTTGAATTCTCAGAATGTGTTAAATAGGTAGTCGGTTATCTTATAATTGTATCTATGGAGTATCCAGTATGTCTGAAGACGATATAATGTGGGGCTTCGGTGATTCTTCTAAGAAGGATTTAGATCCTGATCAATCTTCCGGTGATAGTTCAGAGGAGAAAAATAAAATGATTAATCTCCAAGATTCTGATGAAGAATCAATAATTAGGTCTACTGGAGCTGATGACGATATAGTTATAACCTTCACTGCTGCGCAGAAACTACGCTGGAATGAGCGTATTAAGACTATTATGTTCGAAATCGATAGTGTAGAAAATTATGTAGATGGATCCTTTATGGGGACTATCTCAGAGCCAGTAGGAGAGATTATACAAAAACATATCGTGACTGATTCGATCATGGCTGTGGATGATTATTCTTCAGCCCTAGAAAAGTGCCAAATTGAGCTAATAGACTACATTTCTGAGAATACTAAGGGAGTTCATTTATTATTTATTATTAATTTTACAGCTCACTTCTTACAAACTATTTTATCAACATTATACAATGTAGGAGATGCAGAAACTTCAGATTTAATTAATTCTGGAAGTGCCCCATTAGGATCAGAAGACGATTCGTTCTTTTATGCTTGAAATCACCTAATTTATGCTAAGGAGAGTATTAAAATGCCTGAAGTCCCACGCAGAAGTAAAAAATCCTTCAAAAAAGCTAACGGACAGCGTAAAGCAGCGGCTAGTTATGCTGAACAAGATTTAAGTTTAGATCGTGAACTACTAGAGCTCCAAGGACTTCGTAGATGTTCTTATTCTGAGTGTGAGTCTCTGACCCCGCTTCATGCCCCCAACTGCGCCGTATGCGAGAAGGTCTTGAAGCCATTATGACCGTAACCTTTATATACTTGATATCTATATCCTTTATATATGAAGGTCGACGACGCTAACACAATGACTACAGCAAATCCCATGACTGCCCCGACATCTGGTGGAGTTCCATCTACACCAAATGTGGTGAATCTTGTAGCATCTACACGATTGGCTTCAACTCTTGATGTTGTTCAATTAGCTATTGACTTAGGAGTTCACTACGAGCCAGAGCAATTTCCTGGAATGGTTTTCCGAGTTACCACACCAAAGGTATGTGTATTGGTTTTCCGATCCGGCAAAGTCGTAGCCACAGGTGCAAAGTCATACGATGATGCTAAGGCTGCTTTCCAAAAGCTACATGATGAGTTAGTGAAGCACAATTACAATCCATGGCCATTCCCTCAAGATAGCGACATTCTAATGCAGAATCTAGTCGTAACTTACGATGCTGGAGTTCCACTACAACTTCCAGCTCTCGCAATGACTCTACCACTCGATAGAACCGAGTATGAGCCAGAGCAATTCCCAGGTTTAATCTACCGCATTAGTAATCCCACTGCTGTCTGTCTAATATTCAGTAGTGGAAAGTGTGTAATCACTGGCACAAAGTCGATAGCAGATGCGCAAACAGCCACAGAACAAGTCCATGACGAGATCATGGCTGCGGTGGCTTTGATAAATCAAGGCATGGGCATATAGGCGGTTTTCCTATGGGTGCTTCTGAATTGGAGAAAAAGCTGTCTAAGGACAAGGCTAATTTGGAAGGATTAGGAGCGGATCCAGTTACGGATATGGATAGTGAAGGTGGCGGACAAGCCAACACAGTTAATGGAGATGATTACAACTCCATTGGTCGTGCTAAGACCGGATCTACCGATGTGTGGCTTACGCCGGACTATATCCTCAAGTGGGTTCATAAGGAGTTTGGCTATGTCGGTTTAGATGCAGCAGCATCGTCAGATAATTCAGTTGCGAAGCATTACATAGATGAAGACATGGATGCATTGGAAACGCCATGGATTTCTAAGGATGTCGTTTGGTGTAATCCACCTTACGGAAAACAAGCAAAGAAATTTGTAGAAAGAGCACTCGATCAACTAGATAAGGGCAATTGCGACAAAGTAGTAATGCTTTTGGCAGTGCGAACAGATACAAAGATGTTTCAAGATTTAATATTTCCTAAAGCTAGGAGGATCCACTTTATCAAAGGACGAGTTAAGTTTAAGAGAGCTGGTAAATCAAAACCCGCAGACAGACCTAATTTTGCATCTGCAATTGTTGTCTTTGAAAGGCAAACCCAAATTCCTCAACCAGACCTTGCTGATTATGTTCATGTGACCTGGGGTCCGGTGGTTTGATGACTCCGTTAGATTCAATCATAGTGATGTTCCTGTTTTTCGCTTTGGGTTTAATAACCTACATGGTTATGCTTATGCAACGCTTGATAGCAGATATGGAAGAAGACACTAAGACCCAGAAAATTATTGCATCGAGATTAGATCCTCAGAACAAAGTCAAGAAAGTGCGCCGTCCTCCACTTCCACCCCCACCTAGGCCGGAGACATTGCCCGCCTTTTCACAGGAAACTGAGATATGGGAGTAAACTTAAGTAGGTGAAACCCTACTATATCTAGTATGGGTGACGATAAGCGATTAGCTAGAACTGTCGATGCAGGGATCGGTTATGGTCCACGGAGAGTCGATGGGGATTTAGCTAATTTAGAAGATAGCTGGAAAGCTAAAGCTTGGGATTACCCTGATAAAATCACAGTAGGCTCCCGAGTAGGTGAAACCCGTCAGAAAGGAAAATTTGATGACTTAGTAGGACTATTTCACGATCGTTTCCAGAAGCTATCCAAGATCATTAAAAATCAAACTGGTCAACACCCAACAGGAACTATTAAAGAAATCAAAAATAGATGGACAGATTATACCAGATCTCCAGCTTGTATCCTTGGAATTGTAATGGAAGTTCGCAGAACAAAAACTGGAGGAAGACTTCTAGAACTAGAAGATGTATCTGATACTATGAAAGTATTTATTAGAGCGGATGACCCAGCTGCAGCCTCTATCTTGCAAGATGATGTAATCGCCGTGCAAGGAACATTTTCTAAAGAAAATGGAGAAATGTTCTGGGTAAATTCGGTTCACTATCCTGATATACTTCCCTCAATGAACAAAGGCGGTAGTGAGTTCGATCCTGTATCTATTGCCTTCGTTTCAGACTTGCACTACGGATCCAAATATTTCAAGCAAAAAGAGTGGGATAAGATGATAGAATATCTAAATAGTTCCGCGGAGACGGCACAAAATATAAAATATCTAGTTCTAGCTGGGGACTGCGTGGATGGAATAGGAATTTATCCAGGTCACGAGAAAAATTTGGCCATAACAGATGTTTACAAACAATACTCTGATTTCGCGGCAATGCTAGATAAATTACCAGACCACATTACGCCTATTATGAGTCCAGGAAACCACGATGCGGTTCGCCCTGCTGAACCTCAACCGATGTTAGAAGCGGATATTCAACAAGATTATTCCAACACAGTTCATACTGGCAATCCAGGTAGAGTTAATTTATCTGGAATAGATCTATTAACTTATCATGGAAAGAGTCTTGACGATATGATTCCTATGATGAGTCATGTAACATATGAAAACCCTATTGAGGGAATGAAAGAAATGTTAAGAAAGCGACATCTAGCTCCAGCGTGGGGACTTCGGAATGCATTATCTCCTGAAGAAGAAGACCAAATGGTTATCGTAGATAAACCCGACATATTCGTCACAGGACACACTCATTCTCATGGAGTAGAATGGTGGAGAGGCATACCTTTAATCGTTTCATCCACTTTCCAAGGACTCACAGATTTCATGCAAATGATGGGTAGTAAACCGAAAATAGGATATCTCACAGTCTACAACATACAGAATCGTCAAACGAGAATAATTAGTTTTAGTGATGGTGAATAAATGGTATATAATTCAGGAACAGTTCATGCAAATAAGAAAAGAAGCCTTGCAAAAACAATGACTTGGAGATTCATAGCTACAATTGATACGATCTTAATTGCTTGGTTGCTAACAAGGAGTTGGTCGATAGGATTTGGAATTGCTGGAATAGAAGTGGTTACAAAAATGGTTCTCTATTATTTCCATGAGAGAAGTTGGGCCGCATCAGATTGGGGACTCGAAGATGTCTAATATCCCCACTTGTATTAAATAGGTAATAGGTATTAGAGATGATTAGATGCAACCTATCGTAGTATTATCACTGTTCGACGGGATTTCGTGCGGACAATTAGCTCTACAACGCGCGGGCATACCTGTGAGCGTATATTATGCCTCAGAAATAGATAAGCACCCAATAGCAGTAACCAAAAAGAATTTTCCGAATACAGTGCACTTAGGAGATGTAAAAAATTGGAGGTCTTGGGATTTTTCTGAGTTCGGCCCACCAGATTTAATAATGGGTGGATCTCCCTGCCAAGGTTTTTCATATTCTGGAAAAGGACTTAATTTTCAGGATCCTCGATCAAAACTCTTTTTTGATTTTATAGATATAATTAATCACTTTAAACCAGAATTCTTTTTATTAGAAAATGTAGGAATGAAACCAGCTTGGGAAGATATAATCACTAAACATATGGGAGTAGAACCAATTAAAATAGATAGTGCTCTGGTCTCTGCAGCTCACAGAAGAAGAAATTATTGGACAAATATTCCTGGAGTATGTGCACCCTCTGACAAAAATATTAAATTATCTTCTATTCTGGCTCCTGGAGATGATGTATCTCCTAATGGGATTTCATGGAATGTTGGAAATATAGTAGGACGCAAGTTAAATGCGCAAGGAAAAAGAGAAGATTACAATAAAAATCTTAAATATACCCAGTGTTTCCAAGTAAAGAATTCAAACGACAAACTTAATTGTATAACGACTGTGCAAAAAGATAATACATTGGTAGCTTTACCTCCAGGAAGATATCCTAATGCATTTACAAAATATAGTAAAGATGTTGATTGGAGATATCTATCTGCAGAAGAAATTGAAAAAGCAATGACCTTGCCACCAGGTTACACATCTATTAAATTAAATAATAAAGATATATCGGATTCAGCTAGACATAAAATGTGCGGCAATGCATGGACAGTAGATGTTATTACACATATATTTTCTAATATCTCAATTAATATGGTTACGCTTCCTTAGCGTTAATAATGACACACAAAGGTGGTTACGATCCGTGGCAGAAAAGAAAATTAAATATTCAATAGCTCCAGAATGGAGATCTAGAGTTGAAAAAGAAATATATTTACATCCAAGACATAATATTCCTGTTGTATGGCATCCATCTAACGGATCCAGAGGATATGCAAGAAGACAATTTAGATGTTTAGCTCACGATAGAAATATAAATTCTTGTAAAGATTGTGGTGTGTCTAATTTATTTTGTTCTCATGGAGCTCAAGGATACCGGTGCACTCAATGTAAAACGGAAGGCGTTGGAAATCCCCATAGACTTTGTGATCATGGATTTAGAAAAGAACGTTGTGGGTCTAGCAATCCTGGTTGTGATCCTAATGGTTATAAAGAATTATGTAAACATTCTATCCGCTACGCCAATTGTATAAAATGCGCCCCAGAACAAGTTTTAGTTTCTCGTGTTCGAACAAGGATCTGGCAAGCTATTAAAAATCACAAGAAAGAATATAGAACTTTAACTTTAATTGATTGCACACCAGCAGAGCTAAAGAAACATTTAGAATCTCAATTTGATTCTAAGATGTCTTGGGATAATTATGGAGTTCATGGGTGGCACGTCGATCATAGAAAACCTTGTGACGCTTTCGACCTATCGGATCCAGATGAACAAATACAATGTTTTCACTATACAAATCTTCAACCAATGTGGGGACCCGAGAACTGTAGTAAAAATAATACTTTTGACCCCGCCACTTTCACCCACAATTGGAACGGCAACCAGTGGGTCTTGAATACAAAGTCGCCCATTGCTGATGAGTTCAAGGAGTTCATTAAAAAGTCTAGAAAAGAAGAAGCTGAAAAGAATCGTAATGAAAAAGAAGCCGTCATTGATCAGCAATTGAAAGAATTGATGGGCGATAAAGAATGACCGAAGGGTATAAATACTAGAAACTCCCTCATAAGGTCATGGACGTAATCGCAAAGATCCGTGCTGCGGCAAAGGCACGAGACAAAGCCATAATCGAAGAAGCTAAGAAGGGAATGTGTGCTCCATGTGGAGAACCATTGGATGCTTGTTGCTGTGATGCATATAGGAGTGCGGTTGCTCATGAGTAATCCACCCTTTTCACACGCAGACATAACAACTCTAAATGAGCCATACGAGGATCAGTATGGTAATATATGGGTGAAATATCTGTCTAAAATACCCCCGCACAGCGTAAATCGGATCCTTTTGACCCCATGGACAAGCAAATAGTTAAATACATGGTAGAAACTACCTATTCTCATGGATAGACTCCGCACAGGCATGGTATGTATGATGCTTCTTGCGTTCAGCATGGCTGGATGTTTAGAAGGAACATTTTTGGATGATGACGACTGTTGTGAGCAAGGACAGCTCCCGATTCAGATCTTTAATGAAACATGGAATGATAGTCACCAATTTAACTCAGTGTTTAGCACTGGATATGGAACTAATCATGAATACAATGCCAGCGTGAATGTTACGCTTGAATTGCATTGGAATATTTCCTATAGATTTGAGGATCCACTGGTTGGATCGGCTGGGTATGTAAATGTTAGTTTTGAACAGAACGAAGTCGTCCTGGTTTCTCAAGAATACACCGGAGAGGGCTGGGATGAAAGCGTCCACTTCACTCTCACCCTAGACGAGAACTCCACTGAACAATCAGGATTTTCCATCTATATTCAGTCGATGGGATCGGATCACGGACTTAATGGTGGAGAACAAGATTACTATTCCATTGCCACAGAAATCTATTATCACTGAGGTGAATATCATGGTTGTGCTCTGTCAGTTTTGTAAGGCAGAAATGGCGGACCACGATGCGGGAGAGGACAAAAACGGAATGGTATACTCAGGGTTTTGCACTCAATATTGTTTCATGGCAGCTAAAAAGGGAATTAAAGCTAAAGTCCCACTAAGATCCTATACTAATATTCCACACCATAATGGGCACTATGTTTGGCCCTACATAAATATTGATTGTGGTTGGTGCAATACTAATAAAATCGAGCTCCGGCACAATAACCAAGGAGAGTCCAACCAAACATTTTGCACTCGCGCCTGTTATCGCTCAATGACTAAATCAGGAGGCCGCAGAGCTTTTGCAAAGTATATTATACTAAGACAAATGTTACTACATCCTGATCAATCATTTAGTGTGCAGCAAATAAGTGAATTCCTAAGACCCTATACTCAATTTGCCCTAAACGGCAGAGCCATTGGATCCACACTAAGAGTTTATACTTCACGAGGAACAATTAAAAGAAGTATAGATCAATCTGGAGCTTCCACATATCGAATAGCAAGTTCCGTAGCCAATTCCAATATACCCATAGGTAAGTTCGTCTAAGGGTCTTGGATACATGAGCAGGGATTCCCGAGTGGCCAAAGGGGCCGGACTTAAGCTCCGGTGATTAGTTCTTCGTAGGTTCGAATCCTACTCCCTGCACCAGTTGATTACGCTAGTTTACTCTATAATCAAGCGTAATAACGCAAACATATAAATAGAAGAAAATTCCATTACAAATTGCATCGAAGCAATGGGCACAACACGAGAGTTCGAAGCAGCCAGTTAATGAGTTTTTCCTTCAAGTTTCATTCATCCCTCATTCTGGGTTTCAACCCGCTCTCACCCATTTTCTACTCCCTCGAAGCGTAGCTTTCAAATAGTCGTTTATCTTATATTTGATCATGGTGAAGAAGCCGATCGAACATACCACAGTCATTGGGTTCGCATTTATTGTATTCGGTGGAACCTTATCTGTTTATCATTTACGTCACCTAATGAAGTCCTCCACAGATAGAACCGAGTTAAGAATAGCTGCAGCTATCTTTGGCGGATTATTAATTTCAATGGGATCCAATCTGATGGCAGATGCGATCCACGACAAAGTTACTGGATTTAATATCTAAGTATCGCTTATAGTCGGAAGCCTTATATACCTGGTATTCCGTGGTATGGTTGTAAGAGAAGTGGTGCGCCTCTTTACTCTACCCCACCCTGCACCGACCTAAAATCATTAAATCTCAAAGGAGCGAGAAAAGTGTCAGACATAGTTATCTCCCTCACCAACGAGCAAGTTCAGTGGTGTTGGGATCATGCTCGCGCTATAGTAGAAAAATACGATGGACACGGATCCAAAGGATCTGGAATGTATTCCCATAATAAGGTCGGGTCTAATGTCGTAGGTGTGAAAGGAGAACTAGCCACAGCTCTATGGATGGAAAATGAATTTAACAAGGATGTAAATTATTCACCACCTGTAGTGTTGCGCCACTATGAAAATACAACTCCCTTCAATGGATTACCAGGAGATGTTCAAATTGAATATACGGGAGGAACAGTTTCACCTCCTGTAGAAATCAAAGGACTTCGAAGGCATCAATGGAATAAATGGAAAAGAATGATCCCACCAAGACAACTGAAGAAATATTGTAGGCAAAATGCCGTTGTCGTATGGATAGTAGCCGACACTAAAGGAGATGACCAGGAAAAGGTCATTCTCAAGGGATGGAATTTCGCTAGCGAAGTAGACGAATTTGGAATCGAATATCGGACTATTTGTGATAATATATGGCTTCAAGAAGACGAGAAAATGCGTTCTATGGACTCACTTCTTGCATCCATCTGAGCAGTAATTTAATATAGTAGGCTGACCTAGTTCATTAGTAACTGGTTGAGATAATATGGTTAAAGATGTTGATTGGAAAGGAGTGGGCGCATCTTGGGCTACAATAATGCCTGTATTCAGTCCCAGAGTAAAGAATCTTTCTTCTGGACAACAGTGGGCTTCGGCAGATGGCCAGATAATTTTCTATGGGAAACAGGCCAACCCAATAATGTTTTCAACTTCCGTCTTAGATGCTATGGATGCAGAAGCACCACCTCCAACTTCTGCAGGTATTTTAGTAGGAGCTGTCTGGGATGGTCCGAAGGTTTTTGAAGCTTATGTTCTTCAAAGTGCTATTTCTAATTATCCAGGGGGTATAACATCCGCTGCTTCAAATAATCTTTCACCCTCAGAAAAAGTAAAAATGCATAATGACTTTCTACTTAATTGCGGAATGTATGTTTTCGATGTGTCCACCGGCCTTATGATACCCAATCCCGATTATGATATGGCGACAAAAATAATTGAATTGGACTTTGGTGATTCAGCACTAGGAGAGTTTATAGATTTTTGTAAAGGGAGAGAGGAGTTTTGTAAATTACTTCAACCTGAAAATTATGGTTTTTCGACAACATTGAGATATCCAAACCCAAATATTGTAGACGAGGATGATGAAGATGACGAGGATGATAAGAAAACTCCACTCAAGAAGAAAAATCCTTATGAAGATTATGAGGAATTTATTAAAACTCCGTGGGGGAAACCAAAGAAAAATCCGTGGCCAGAGATCAATCCATATAACCCACCGCCATATGCGGGAAAACAACCATATGCCCCTAATAAATCTTGGGATTGGGATAGTGGAGACTACAAAGACTATAGAGATAGTAAGAGAAAAAAGATGTCACCAGAAGAATTTAAAAACTGGGTTGAAGATCAATATGATGCCTATGAAAAATTTAAGGGTTTTTACGGACCCAATACTGAGGCGAACAAATGAATTTTGAATATAATAACTTTCCGTTAGATCTAAACCGATCTAATTTAGTTCTTAATTGGTTAGAAACTTTATGCACCGGAAATGTAGATAAGGTAGTTTCGCTTTACGCTACGGATGGCGTATTATTAGGAACAGTAGCAGAATCCATAGCTCAGGGTAAACCGCAGATTAGAAAATATTTTGAGATGTTTACAAAATCACAACCGTGTGGAAAAATAACTAGTATTATAGAACAAGATTTGGGAGCTATAAAAGTATTCGATGGAACTTATGATTTTAATTTAACCGATCCAGATACAGGAGTCAAATCTACTGTCTCTGCGCGCTATACATTTGTATTTCAATATGTGGCAGGATCCTGGTTAATAGCTACACACCATTCAAGCAAGAACCCATGATATTAAATAGTAGGATTGCGTAGTAGTTTATTGATGACCTTTGGATATGACGTTTTTGGAACGGGTCCAATGGGTTTTGCCGCCGAACTTTTGGTCCTTAATGAAGAATCCGGAGAGAGTAGCAGCTGGATTGACTCCGGACAGACATATGATAATCCCTCGCAAGTTCCCTTGGATCAGACTGGATCCGGAGCTTTAGATCCTGATTTATATTCAATCTCATGGGGTGGAACAGACCCAGAAACTGTAGAACCTAGCGAAAGTTCAACCACAGAAACTACTACTCATACAGGATCCCCACTTCCAGACGAAGAACTTAGTGATCCAGATTCATATACCCCTGCAGAGAGTGGCGGCTGTAGTTGCACACATCAGACCCCTGCCGGAGCTACTATGGAAGAATTATGTAAGAATGCGGGAGGAAAATGCTACCAAGTCAGAAAATCCTCCGATGAACCCTGGGGCTGCGAATGTTTGACGAGGGTCGAATGGTTTTTGGCCATCCTCACGGGCACAAAAGTTAAATAATAAGTCCCCCTACAGCTCTTAGTAGAGAAGGGTTAAATAGGTGGAGCATCTCTAACAAAAACATGAGCCAACTTGATATGCTTAGACATCACTTTGCAACGACAGATTCGATTTCAGGAATTGAAGCATCCGCTATCTATAAGATTCGCGCACTTCCTCGACGTATCTCTGACTTAGAGGAGAGAGGTTGGGTTTTCAACCGTGTATGGAAAAAGGATCCTTCTGGACAGCGTTATAAGAGATACATCGTTATTACCACCCCTTGAAGGCTGTGAGAAGTCTTAAGTAGGTGTTTACTACTGAATGTAATATGTCCTCTCACCCGCGTATAGATGAAACATTGGATATTATCCCTCGTTGGGGATTGATAGCATTTACCGGATATCTCGGTGAATACAATACTAGCTATCTTATAGCGGAGCAAGGCAATAATCTAGGGTTGATGAATGCAAACGTCATTTCAATTGGAATTATGGTAGCTGCAGTAATGGGATTCGGAATTCAAACCTTCAAGATTTATCTATCCGG
>Ga0164321_10000045_pt1 | contig 16615 bp, 19 predicted proteins | sample GuaBasSediGuay12_FD_121799 | JGI IMG/M metagenome (GOLD analysis project Ga0164321, IMG submission 121799) | Subseafloor sediment microbial communities from Guaymas Basin, Gulf of California, Mexico - Guay12, Core 4567-28, 21-24 cm | ecosystem: Environmental > Aquatic > Marine > Hydrothermal... | reverse complement strand
TTGTTCTCAACCCCTCCACTTCTCTTTCCACGCTGGAATACATTCTGGAAGAAGTTGACATGGTTCTTTTAATGACGGTCAATCCTGGTTTTGGAGGGCAGAAGTTTATTGCCAGCATGATACCCAAGATAAAAAAAGTGAGGAAGCTTATTGATGAAAAACACCTGTCAGTTGAACTTGAGGTAGATGGAGGAATCAATCTTGACAACATTAGCAAGGTTGTAAATGCAGGAGCTGATGTAATCGTTGCAGGCTCAGCCGTCTTTAAAAGTAAGGACTGTAAGGAAACAGTTAGATTAATGAAGAAAAAAATATTAAATTAGGACGCAGATTTTCGCAGATAAACGCAGAAAAGTATTTTATCAAAAGTAAAGTGTTATGAGTTGCGCGTTTCGTGTTACGGATTTCCAATTTTTCATTTCCGCCATATTATAACACGCAACCCGTAACCTGCAACCCGCAACTTCATGTCCAATCTTAACAATCTGCATTCATCAACGTCCTATACGATGCACTTAGGGGCTATGCCTCTTCTGATACCTGTTGACTGCCCGATTATGTTCCTTCAGAGTAGCAGAAAAATGGTGAGTACCATCATTTTTAGAAACAAAGTAAAGATATTTTTCAGGAGACGGATATAGAACCGCTTTTATTGAATCTTCACCAGGATTGGCAATGGGCTGGGGAGGTAAACCTCTAATTAGATAGGTGTTGAAAGGAGTTTTGGTTTCTAAATCTGCTTTGGTAAGATTCCCATTAAAGTTCTGTATGCCGTAAATAACCGTGGGATCACTCTGCAGCATTATCCCTCTTTTTAACCTGTTATAAAAAACTGCTGCGATTAAGTTTCTCTCAGAGGGATCAGAAGTCTCTTTTTCTACTATTGATGCCAGGGTAATTAATTCCTCCAGGCTTAAATTGAGTTCCTCTGCCCTTTGTTGGTATTGTTCTTTAAATATTTCATTGAACCGGGCAACCAATTTTCTTAAAATCTGCTCCCCTCCCATACCTTTTCTCAACTGATAGGTATCAGGGAAAAGAAAACCCTCTAGAGAATCACCATTGATGCCTAGGGAATGAATGAAAACAGTATCAGAAGCGTACTTTAAAAATTTTTCCTTCTCTACCAGTCCTTCTTTCTCCAGCAAAGCTGCAATCTGGAATGTATTAAAGCCTTCGGGGATAGTAACCTTATGTATTCTATACTCACCCCTCACCAACTTATTTAAAACTGCAGAAGGTGTCATAGCAGTGCGAAAAGTATAGTCACCTGCCTTAATCTTCTTTTCCACACCTTTCAGTTTTGCAAACAGACGAAACTTTTTGACTTCCGCAATGATTCCTTCTTTCTCAAGAATATCAGCTACTAGAGCAAAACTCATCCCAGGAGTAATTTCAACATGCTTCTCTTCCTTATCTCCGGCAGGTGGTGTAGTAAGATAATTCCAAAGAAACCATGAAAAACCCAGGCAGACAGATAATAGAATCAATATGAATAATAATACATTTTTTTTCACGGTGTTAAGAAAGGCTTTTCATCCTCATCCGGCTATCTAAATAACCCTGGAGGATAAGAATTGCTGCGACCTTATCAACAACTCGTTTTCTCTTTTGACGACTCATATCAGCTTCCAGTAAAACTCTTTGAGCTGCAACAGTAGAGAGTCGTTCATCCCAGGTAACAACAGGCAAATCTGTAAACTTCTTAAGTTCCTCTATTAAAGCGATAACCATCCTGGCAGATGGACCAAGACTGCCATTCATGTTTTTGGGCAAACCCACAACGACCTTCTCAGCCCCATGATCCTCAATCACCTTAAGAAGCTTCTTGATATCTTGTTGTATCACTTTCCGCTTCAGAGTGGTTACACCTTGAGCAATAATGCTCATCTCATCGCTTACAGCAACACCGATTGTCTTGCTACCTACATCCAATCCTATAATTCTCATAGCACGTTAAAGGTCCTAACCTAATCGCTTCACCAATTGGGCAACTCTCCGCCCCAGCCCTTTACACTCCTTACCACACCTCTCATCAGGTGCACCAATGGCAACAGGGCCATAATGGCCTCCATCGGTATTTCCTTCCACAATCATTCCATGGATAAGAAATGCCTTAAGGATACTAAGCACGGTGGTTTCATTACCCCCACCGATAAGTGCAGAAGAAGAAAAACCTGCCCCTACCTTTCCCTTAAGCTTACCAAAATGTTTAACACTTTCGTCTAAAAACGACTTGATCTCGGCTGCCATGGCACCAAAATAAGTGGGCGAACCAATAATGATCCCTTTTGCGTCCAAAAGTTCATCCACTTTCACATCGTTAACCTTTTTCACCTCAACGGTAATCCCTTCTGCTTTGACTCCTTCTGCTACTAAATGAGCCATCTTTTCCGTATTTCCCGTCTTAGAAAAGTAAACAATTAAAATTTTTGACATCGCCTTTACCCCTCACTCTTTTGCTAATATTTTAAATGCCTTACTGGCTAGTGCCTTCTGGCTTTACCCAACCCAAAATCCGAGATCCAAAATCAGGGTCTTCTGTGATCCAAAGTGCTTTCATCACTTTTTTTCTAATTTCTCCAATTGCTCTTTCCGCAAAATATTTTTTTGCACTTTTCCTATAGAAGTCTTGGGGAAACTGTCCTTAAACGCTACAAAACTTGGCACCTTAAATTTGGCCAACTTCTCCTTGCAGAAATCAATAATCTCATCTGCATTCGAGGTTTCACCTTCCTTTAAAACAACCAACGCCATAATTGCCTCATCCCTGATAGGATCAGGCACTCCAACAACCGCTACCTCTTGTACCGCAGGATGAAGGCTGACAACATATTCCACCTCTACAGCAGCCACATTTTCACCGCCCCGCTTAATCATATCCTTTTTCCTATCAACAAAATGGAAATAACCATCTTCATCCATATAGGCGTTGTCCCCTGTATATAACCAGCCATTTTGAATCGTTTGGGCAGTTGCTTCAGGATTTTTATAGTAGCCTTTCATTATCGTACGGCCGGGTACCCCTTGAACTACAATCTCACCAATCGTGCCGGTGGGAACTTCCTTACCTTCCTCATCTATCACCTTAATGTCATTACCCATTCTGGGTAATCCAATACAGTTCTTTTTCATTTCTAAATCTAGTGGATTCATGGTGGTCTCTGCCAGGGTCTCTGTCATACCCCAGAGATCACTCAGCTTGACATCAAACCGGGTCTCAAACTCATCCCACTGCTCATCAGGAATCGCAATAGCGTACATGATAAGTCGAAAATCATTTTTATCATCAAGCTCACTCTTAGGTTGAGCAAGGATCATCTTTACCGTAGCAGCAACCAGACTTGTTGTAGTTGTCCTATGCCGACGGGCCTGTTCCATATACTTAGAGGCACTGAACTGTTCTGCCATAACCAAGGTCGCACCGGCAGTAAGGGTCGGCATAACGGAAATGAACTGAGCATTCACATGAAAAAGAGGCAGTACCATAAAGTGTCGATCTTCAGACATTACTTTATACCATTGAGACCCAAAGATACCTGCATAAACAGCATTAGCATGAGTCAATTGCACTGCCTTGGGACGCGCTGTAGTTCCAGAGGTAAAGATCATCATCAAATCATCTTCAGGATCAATGTCAACCAGAGGAACCTCTGGAGGAGTATCTTTGAGCATATCCTGAATGATAATTGTATCAGGATAGAGCTTCTTAGTGGGATAGAGTGGAGATGTACGGGCTAATAAGACATTCTTAACATTAGGACATTTATCCAAAATACTATTATACATTTCCATATAATTCGGTTCCGTAATGATGGCAATACAGTCTGCGAAATTAACAAAATATTCCATCTCAAAGGCGCTACTAAGGACATTAGTTGGTATCATAACAGCGCCAAGTTTGGCGATAGCAAACCATGCAAGCATGTATTCAGGAGAATTGAGCATGTGGACATTCACCTTATCTCCCTTCTTGATACCCAAACCGTGAAGGATGTTGGCATATTTGTTGACATTCTCATTAAATTCCCCGTAAGTATAACGATGAACATTTCCAAGTCGATCCTCAAATACGATAAACTCCTTGTCAGCACAATTTTTCACTTTTAATTCAAACAACCATCGTAGATTTCTGTTGCCTATAACATCCATAACCAGTTACCTCCCTTACTTACGTTACTTTTAATTTGCCCATCCAATGAATAAACAGGGTGGAACTCTATCTAATAAAACGAGAATTGTCAATGGTTCTTATGCGTTTAAAAGCTTTACCACCATTTCAATAGACCAGTTTAAGCTTCTGGTCAGCATACAGTTGATCGTTAATTTCCAGGCCATTTAAAAAAGCAATTTCCTTTATTCTGCTATTATCACCCATTTCGTTCGCTGCAATCGATTGCAATGTATCACCCTCTTTTACTGTATAAATTTGTATGCGACGAATATTATCTCGCGGACCATAAGCCAGGCCATCCAGACGAGCTTTATACTCGTCAGAAAGTATCACCTTCCCGGACCTCTCAATGTTTTGCTCCTTAAGACCGTCACTACCTTTGTTTAGTCTTGAGAGAGCATCATCCATAGCACGCTGCACCTTAGCCTGGGCATTCGTCCTGTTAATCCTATCAAAAATATCAGGATGAGTTGATAAGTATTGAGCATATCCCCCAGGTCCCTGGTAAATTTTTGCCAAAGTATATTGGAATGCAGCCATTTGCGAAGGATCATAACCCGCCTTCCCCATATACTCTACTCCCTGGGCATCGGCTAAAAACTCTTTTTCTCTCCCATAGCCTAACATGACAGAATTGAACAGCATATTACCTGCCACTGCAAGATCACGGGCACCGGGAGCTGCCAAACCGGCAAGCGCAGCCACCTGGAATAACGTTTGCTGAGAAATTTGGTTGGCACTATCACGTCCCACTACATGCCCAATCTCATGTCCTAAAACCCCTGCCAGTTCAGCCTCGCTATTCATAACCGCTAAAATGCCACGTGTAACATATATATAGCCACCAGGCACGGCAAAGGCATTTATATCGTTGGTATCAAGAACTTTAAAATGATACTCAATGTCCCTTCTGCGACAGACCTTTACCAGTTTCTGACCTATCTGATTGACATAATCCTGCAGTGCGGGATCATCGTAATATCCCATTTGGTGCAGAATATAGGGATCTGATTTTCTCCCAATATCAAGCTCCTTCTCTTCACTGATAATCATCAATTCCTTTTTCAAAGTAACCGGATGTACAGCACAACCAACGAGACATAATATAAATATGAGTATCACAGTGTTAGCAGCGATTATTTCCTTCACAAATACCCCCTTAAAATAAATGTTGGAATATCCACCTATTTTTAGCACATTCAAAGCATTTGTCAAGTAGCGGATTAAGACTCTATTGTAGTATTTGCGAGAAGGAAGATGCAGTGATATCAGGAAGTTAGGGATTAAGGTATGTTAATATGGAATTTGGGATGTGTGATCAAAAAAAGTATAGCGGGCTCTGCGTAAAGTTTATTTAGCTCCATTTTTATTCTGAACTCTCATTTTAGATAGCGCAATAATCAAACCCACACCTACCAGAATGAGATTTTCCAAAATCTTAGTTGGTATATAAACCACACCAAAACCACAACCACAGTCAAAGGAAAGATCGAAGAAGTTGATACTTGTCTCTGAAATAATCAACCAGGCACGATAGGCAATCGCAAATGCAAAAATTGTATTCATACCACTTAACAGAACAGAAGCTCCCAGTAACCACAACCCTGAAATAAAACAAAATCCACATACAATCTCAGCCCAGGGTAAAACAACAGCAACCAGGTTCAAGATCTGATTAGGCAACAGATGATATTCTTTGAGCAATCGAGCAAACTCTAAGGGCATCCAGATTTTCTGAACGGCTGCGTATATAAGCATATACGCTACAGCCAATCTGCAGATCCAAAGCATTATAGGATGTAATAATAATTTTTTCATTGCCTCTCAGTTATTTTCTTCACCTTTTTCTACTGGCAACTGATGTGTTTTCCAATCTTCAAGGCCACCTTTATAAACCAAAACAGGAGCATGACCTAAATTAAAAAGTTCGTTTGCCAAAAACTCACTGTCATCACAATTGAAATCTCCACAATAGATAAGTATTGCAGGAGATTCCTTTATTTGCTCTTCCAATTCTGGATAGTACTCATTCATATTGTAAAAAAAGAGGAGGTGTGCTCCAGGTATGTGTCCATCCGCGTAGTCCTCTGGGGTTCTGGCATCCAACACCACTCCCTCCTGATTTTCAATAAACCGACAGGCACGATCAAACTCAACAAAGATAACAGGCTCTTCCTCCACTAACTGGTCGTTGTGCTTACCTTGATAAGTTTTATTACCATAGTTATGTTTCGACCAGGGATTGTCAAAAATACCAATCCCGTGCGGTGAAAACAAATTAAATCCTAAGCTACAAACAAAAGATACAACTATAATTGCAATAATCTGTTTTAAAAGTTTCATTTGAGGAAATACTGTTAAAGTTTATAGTTACCGCCAAAACTTCTTCATATTATTAACAAGCAAAAGATACCTGCTTCAACTTATCACTTAAAAACAAACAATCAGTATCTCTGTAAAAATGATAGTTATATCAAGCTCCTTCACCCTCTTCCACTGCTCGAATGAGTAAAACCGGTTTGGATGAACTTTGCACCACTTTATTAGCAACGTTACCTAAAAAGCAACTGCTAATACCACCATGTCCGTGAGTAGACATTGCAATTAGATCAATTTCGTTTTCACTAACAAAATCAAATATTGTTTCTGCTGGGTTCCCTTTCTCGATAACTAATTCGTAAGAAGTTCCAGTTTCTTTAATTCTTTTTTCCAGAGTGGAGAAATAGCTCCTAATCTTTTCTATGATTTCCTCTTCCCTCTCACTTATGCAATCCTTAAGCACTGTGAAGCTTTCTGCCAGACTAGTATTGATAACATGGAGGAACCATACTTTAGCTTCAAACAACTCCACTAAATGTCTTGCACAGGGCAGTATGCTTTCAGACAAATGAGAACCATCTAAAGGTATTAATATATTCTTATAATGAGAATCTGGCATATCTTCTCCTGTGCTTCGGTAAAGAAGCACGGGGATATGGGAAATCTTACTTACCTTATCAGCTACACTCCCCAAAGCCCACTTCTTAACCACTCCACGACCATGAGTAGACATTGCAATAAGATTAACCCCCTTTTCTCTAGCAACATTACAGATAACCTCAGGGACATTACCTTCATTGACACAAACTTCTCCTTTTATCCCTTTTTCTTCCAGCTTGCTTTCAATGGAAAAGAGGTAGTCTGAGGCCTCCTTGTCCATTTTATCACCCATTTCTCTTACATGTATAAACTCACTGGGCCACGAAAAAGGAACTACCCGCAGCAGAATAATCTCAGCATTGGCTTTTTTGGCAAGTACTTCTATATGGTCTAAAATCTTTTCAGAAAACTCAGACCCATCCAAGGGAACAAGAATCTTTTTCATTTCCACATCCTTCCAGACATTCAGTTATTGTCAGAATAAAACCACATGGTTACTAATAAGTGCATTTCCTCTCTGTGGTAAATAATTACCATGCTTTTACTGTATTTATCAAATTATTTTTTAATTCTTTTCCCGTATCTCCTCAAAATTCAGTTGAATTTTAACAGATAATGCCTGGCTGAGCTGGGGCAAGGCGGCCAAGTAAAAATGGAAATTTCAAAATACAAAATTTAAAACAAACTGTCATCCCCGCCCCGTATCGAGTACGGGATAAACTCCAGCGGTAACCTAGAAGCAGTATACTTTAATCATAAAGCTCCATGCTTTCAAAATCTCTTTTTACTATCAAGTAACATGGTTACAGGACCATCATTTACCAGATGAACATCCATCATTGCCCGAAATTCACCCGATGCTACTGGAATATTATTTTTAGCAACTGATGAAATAAAATATTCATAAAGCTCATTTGCTTTCTCAGGTAATGCAGCGTCTGTGAAGGAAGGCCTGCGACCTTTGCGACAATCCCCAAGCAGCGTAAACTGAGAGACCACCAGCATCCCCCCCCTAACATCAATGAGTGAAAGATTAAACTTCTGCTCACTATCTCTAAAGATGCGCAGATGGGCAATCTTAGAAACCAGATAGTCAGCGTCCTCTTTTTCATCTTTTTGCTCAACTCCTAAAAGCACCAGCAAACCCTGGCCAATTTCTCCTACCGTCTTCGCGTCCACCACAACTTTTGCCTCTTTTACCCTTTGCACCACAGCTCTCATATTCCCTCTCTATCCTTTATTTCCGGTTAAAGAAAAATTCTTATGTTATTTTCATAATCGCCTAATTTATAATTGATTTCATTCTTATTTTCCTTGATAATGAATAAGGAATTCTATAAGATTAAAATAACAAAATCAATGTTAATTTGATATTACAGCTTTATCTCAACTTTTCTCTAATATCAATAATCATCGTTATCTGGGTCAGGTCTGCCCTTGACTCATTCGATTAAAAAAGTTGCCTCAACAATAAAATTGATTTATAAAAATCTAACTTTCAATCCACCTGACCCTGCGGATTCGCTCATGGCAGGTGATTTCTATTGTACAAAACATAAGTAACGTGGGGGATAAAAATGATTTTTTATGAAGAGATATTAAAGGCATTCCAAAAACAAAAAGTGAAATATGTACTTGTGGGGGGAATCGCCGTTAATTTGCTTGGTTCCATGCGAGGTACTGCTGATCTTGATATCCTCGTTGAAATGAGTGATAATAATCTCAAAAAAATTATCGGCATTCTAAAAAGACGAGGTTATCGTGTAAAACAACCGGTTGATCCAATGGAAATTGTGGATAGAAAAACAAGAGAAGACTGGATTATGAATAAACACATGAAAGCTTTTAACTTCTATAAAGAGGAAGGACTAAAAGAAGTTGACATAATTATAGAATCACCCGTATCCTTTGAAGAAGCCAGAAAGAATGTTATACTTATTAAAGTTGATGATTTGACACTACCCGTAATTTCTATAAATAATCTAATTAAGATGAAAAAGAAAGCGGGACGGGCAATCGATAAATTGGATATAGAAGAATTAAAGAAGATAAAAAAATTGAGGGGGCGTTTATGATTTTTAAATGGGAAAGTGAAGAAGAACGACTTCTAAAATTTATGAAGATACCACCCAAAAAAAAACTAGAGTGGCTTCGTCAAACAAATGAATTCATCGCTAAATATTCATCAAAGCGTAACAGGTCAATACGACAGAAGCTTAGGGAAATCCATTAGTTTAAAAAAATAACTTTATTTTAAACTTGATTTATAGTAATAATCGTAACCTTAAATGATTCTATTTCAATAGCAGAGTGAGGATTAACATGGTTAAGTGTATAGTCATCGGGGCAGCTGGCAGGATGGGAATACGAATCATAAATGCCATCCACAACACTGAAGGAGTCAAACTGGTAGGTGCCGTTGAGTCAAAGGGCCACTCACGAATAGGATTTGATGCCGGAGAATTATCGGGCATAGGTAAAATAGATATCCCTATCATCGATAGTTTCGAAGAAGTAGGTTCCGATTTTGATGCCCTTATAGATTTCACTATACCTGAGTCTTCGCTTAACAGCCTCGACTATGTTGCTTTGAAGAAAAAAGCTGCGGTGATAGGAACTACTGGTTTCTCACAACAGCAAACAGAGCGTATCAGAAAGTTGGCAGAAGGTTTCCCCTGCGTTTTTGCTCCCAATATGAGTGTGGGAATAAACCTTATGTTCAAAATCATAAGCCAGTTAGCCCAAGTCCTCCAGGATGATTATGATATTGAAATTATTGAATCACACCACAGACTCAAGAAAGACGCACCCAGTGGAACGGCTGTGAAAATGGCACAAATACTGGCAAATACTCTTAAAAGAGATTTGGATCAGGTTGCCGTTCATCAAAGGAAAGGCCTCATAGGGGAAAGGAGCCGTGAAGAAATCGGCATTCAGGTTATCCGAGCAGGAGATATCGTTGGCGAACATACGGTGCTATTTGCAGGACCGGGAGAACGTTTAGAGATCACGCATCGAGCTCACAGTCGAGACACCTTTGCCCAGGGAGCAGTAAAAGCCTCCCAGTGGGTGGTCAGGCAACAGCCGGGTCTTTACGATATGGAAGATGTCCTGGGACTAAAACAATAACTGATTTACCATAGAGGCTATATTAATCATCAATCTCAGCGTGCTTTGCGGCAAAACACAATAATGATGAAGGAAAAGGTTTGGTTATGATTATAGAAAAAGCAGATCGCATAAAGAATCTACCTCCCTATCTCTTTGCTAAAATTGACCAGATGAAAGAAGAAGTAAAACAAACCGGAGCAGATATTATCGATTTGGGAGTTGGTGATCCGGATTTACCTACACCCCCGCATATTATTGCTGCACTTCAAGATGCTGCAAAAGATCCTAAAAACCATTGCTACCCTTCTTACACTGGAATGATAGAGTTTAGAGATGCTGTATCCAAGTGGTATCAAAAGAGATTCAATGTATCTTTGGACCCCCATAGTGAAGTGATTTCCCTCATTGGTTCAAAGGAAGGCATTGCACATATCCCCCTGGCATTCGTTAACCCTGATGATATTGTTCTCATTCCTGATCCCGGCTATCCAGTTTACAAAACTGCCACTTTATTTGCCGGTGGTAAATCCCACTTCATGCCACTGCTTAAGGAGAACCACTTTCTGCCAGACTTTACCAAAATTCCTGAAGAAACCTTAAGCAAGGCAAAGTTGATGTTCCTCAATTATCCTAACAATCCCACCGCTGCGGTAGCTGATCGCTCCTTCTTTGAAAAGGCTGTTCAACTGGCACATCAACATCAAATTATTATCTGTCATGATGCGGCTTACACAGAGATTGCATTCGATGGATATAAACCTCTAAGTATTCTTGAAATCCCAGATGCTAAGGACGTTGCCATCGAGTTTCACTCTCTCTCCAAGACATATAATATGACAGGTTGGCGGATAGCCTTTGCTGCTGGCAATCCTGAGATTATAGCTGCACTGGGGCAGGTAAAGACTAATATTGATTCTGGCGTAGCTCAGGCAATTCAAATAGCAGGCATTACTGCTTTGCTCGGAGATCAAACTCCCCTTGCTGAAATAAAAAACACTTATCAAGAAAGGAGAGACCTTCTGGTTGCAGGACTTAAAGAGGCAGGTTTTGAGATCGATGCTCCCAAAGCCACTTTCTATCTCTGGGTCAATATTCTCCCTGGTTTCACTTCAACAAAACTCACATCACATCTTCTAACTGAAGCAGCAGTGGTTACAACTCCAGGTGTTGGTTTTGGTACATCAGGAGAAGGCTATATTCGCATAGCTTTAACGGTAGATAAAGAGAGAATTGCTGAAGTTGTAAAACGAATCAAAAATCTGGGTTTTAAATAGGCCACAGACTTTCACAGATTAGTTATAAATCTTTAGATGTAATTATAAGGGGAAATGGATAATACTACGTACATCGGAATTGGCTCTAACCAGGGAAACAAATATGAGAATTGCGTTCTGGCAATTGAGAGTATTTGTTCACATAAGAAGAATAAATTGCTAAAGCAGTCTTCATTATATCTGACAGAACCATGGGGTTATAAAGAACAGGATGATTTTATTAATGCGGTGATTAAAATAGAAACATCACTTTCACCCCTTAATCTTCTTTCCATTTTACAGGATGTAGAAAGGAAACTCGGAAAGAAAAAAAATGGCAAATGGGGTCCGAGAACCATTGACCTTGATATCTTATTTTATAACAATCAAACGTTAGAATCACCACAGCTCACCATTCCCCATCCCCTTTTACACCAAAGAGGTTTTGTTCTTATCCCCTTAAAGGAAATTGACCATCATCTGATACACCCTGTATTTAATCAAACCGTCTCTCAACTTTTTGACAGGTTGAACGAGGATAAACGCGCAACAAAGATTGGCGAGGAAAGAATTTGATACGTTTCATTATTTTTGCAATCCTCTGTTATGTTCTCTATCGTGTAGTTAAAAGTCTTGTACTTCCCTCACCCGCTAAGCCCAGGAAACCTTTTACGCAAGCCTATGGAACCATCACCGACGAGATGGTTATGGACCCACATTGCCATGTATACATTCCCAAACGTGAAGCCATAACAGTAAAAACAGCAGGGGAAACCCTCTATTTCTGCAGCAAAGAATGTAAGAAAAAATATCTGGAAGAAAAGCATAACTAAACAGCAAATCATTCTACTTAAGGAGGATAAACCATGAAGCTCTTTATCGATACTGCCAATATTGATGAGATCAAAGAAGCAACGAAACTTGGCCTTATTGATGGAATAACTACTAACCCAACCCTCATTGCCAGAGAGGGAAAGGAATTTATGCAAATCGTAAAAGAGATTTGTGAGATTGTAGATGGTCCTATCAGCCTGGAGGCCGTGAGCACCAAGTCAAAAGATATGGTTAAAGAAGCACGAGGCTTGGCAAAAATTCATTCCAATGTGGTTGTTAAGATACCCATGACCAGAGAAGGGCTCATCGCTACCAGACAACTGGCAATGGAAGGCATACATGTAAATATGACCCTGGTTTTTTCTCCCACTCAGGCTCTTCTTGCTGCCAAAACAGGAGCAGCATACGTAAGTCCTTTCATAGGAAGACTGGACGATATCTCCCATTGGGGGATGGATCTGGTTGAACAGATTCTAACTATCTATGATAATTATGATTTTGATACAGAAATCATCGTTGCGAGCATTAGAAATCCCCTCCACGTTTTAGAAGCAGCTCTTATAGGTGCAGATATTGCAACTGTCCCCTTTAAAGTTATTGAGCAGCTTATCAAACATCCTCTGACAGACATAGGCGTAGAGAGATTTCTCAAAGATTGGGAGAAAGTTGAGAACAAGTAGAATGGAGCAATGGGAAGGAACCGTTTGGAACTCACTTCAAGCTTGTAATTTTAACCTTAGCTATTTCGGCTTGAGCAGATGTAGGATATTGATCGATGATTTTTTGCAAAAGTAACTTGGCACTATTGTTATCATTGATAGCAATGAATGAGAATGCCTGCTTAAGTAAAGCATCTGGAAGTTTATTGCCTTGTGGGAATTTTTTTATTACTTCTTCAAACTCCAGGATTGCCTCTTCATACCTCTTTTCCCGATAATAAGACTCTCCAATCCAAAATTGCGCATTATCAGAATACTCTGTTTGGGGAAATAGCTTCAGAAACTCTTTAAATTCTCCCCTTGCGGCCTGGTACTTTTTCTGGTTTAACTTGGTATAAGCACCATTATAGAGTTCCTCAGGATCTGGTACTCCAGTTACTTTCGCCAAACTCCCACTGGGAGTAACAGTAGTGGTCAATCCAGCAACTTTTCCCTTTAGCGTGCCAGCAGACTCATCCTTCTGAACACTAACCTTCATCCCCAAAAATGCTTTCATGGTTCTAATTTCTTCTTGGAGTTGGTTCAAATCTACTGTCTGCCTTATGATATGTGAGGTAAGCTCTTCACTAAGAAAAATGACATCATCTGAAGCCTTCTGAGCATAGTGTTTGCTCTCCTCCATACTTCCCCTAATTCGTTGGAGTTCAATCTGCAAGGTATCAAGCCGCGTATCAAAATCAGCCTGTTTCTGACGAATCGCTTGAACCTCCTTTTTTTGGCGGGATACTTTCCTGTCAAGCACACCAATATCACTCTGTAGTGCAGCACAGCCTTCTAAGAAAATAAAAACAAAAAACAGTAAAAATAGATTTTTGGTTGATTTCAATGGATACGTCCCTTTCATAATCAGTATCTCTTCCGGAAAACCTTAAACGGCTTCCCGGAAGAGATTAAAACCAGTTACTGAACTACAAATTCATCCCTTCTGTTCTTAGCCCAGGCTTCCTCATCATTACCCAAGTCCGCAGGTTTTTCCTCACCATAACTAATGGTTGATAGCTGACTTGATTTAACTCCCAGATTTATTAAATACTTCTTGGCACTGCTTGCCCTTCTTTCCCCCAGCGCGATATTATATTCTTCTGTTCCGCGTTCATCACAGTGCCCCTCAATGACAATCTCTTTCTGAGGATTATTCATTAGCCAGGCTGCATCTTCAACCAGTGTCTTTTTAGCTTTTTCACTCAGAGAAAAATCATCAAAGACAAAATAAATATTTGAAATTTTAATGCTCTTTTTTCTTCTCAACTCTGCAACTTTTTTTCTGGCTGCCTCTAACTCTTCCTCGGTTATCCCTTCACCTTTTAATCCTTGCATTTCTTCCTGACCAGCCACAACATCCCCTTCATCCTCTACTACTTGATGGGTACATGAAGCGAACCACAGTAAAGAAAGGGCAAAGAAAATAACACTTAACAAGCATACACTCTTTCTAACCATTAACATCCCACCTCCTTTCAAATTTAAACAACGGATTAAAATATTGTCAAAAAGACCCGACCACAAGTACTATTGATTGCATTTCACCCTGTACCACTAGCTGTCTATTATGGTCCTGAAACTTAAACATTTGAATCAAGTTTTTTTAAAGATACACTTACGCAAAGTGATGCAATCTATGTTTTAGCACAACAAATCCTAGCGGTAGTTGAGATAAGGGGACCAGCAAGGATTCGTATCGTTGCCTTTCCCCCAAGTCACAGCTCGCTCACCCGATCCATCTGCAAGCATGATGTAAACCTTTTTGCTACCACTCCTGCTTGAAGAAAAAGCAATATGACGACCGTTCGGTGACCAGGAAGGGCTCTCATTACTCCCCGGGCTGGAGGTTAACTGGTTAAGACCACTACCATCTGTATTGATTGTATAGATAGCAAACGTACCGCCCCGCCTGCCTGCGTAAGCAATCCTATCCCCTTTGGGGGACCATGATGGTGATGTATTATAACCCCCCTCGAAGGTCAACCTTCTTACCTTCCTGTTTTTAACCTTCATAATATAAATCTGGGGAGTCCCTGACCGATTAGAAACAAAAGCAATTTCTTTTCCATCCGGCGACCAGCATGGCGAAACATCATTTGCCCAATTGCTGGTAAGTCGGTTAACCTTCTTTCCATCAGGCCTAATTACATAGATATCAGAATTACCATCATCTTGACTTAAGGTCAAGACTATTTTTTCACCATCAGGGGACCAATCAGGAGCAATATTGAGACCTTTCCTGGAGGAGACCTTTTTCTCTCGCCCATAGAAAATCTCTCTTGAAAAAACGTCTGGATTTTTGTCTCTATAAGAGGTAAAAATTAACGTCTTTCCATCGGGAGACCATGCCGGAGAGATAACGATTGACCTGTGATTGGTAACCTTTGTCCGATTGTGACCATCAAAGTCTATCAAATAAATCTCTTTACTACCTGAAACATCTGAAACAAATGCAATCTGTGTTTGGGAAATACCCCTCTGCCCTGTGAGCCGATAAATTGCCTCATCAGCAAACTTATGGGAAACAATCCTAATATCGTCTGGTTTGCCAAAATAACGTTTGCCCGTAATGAAGCTCCCTCTGATCACATCGAACAGTCTTGCTTCAACTCTAATTCCATTTTCCTCAAAATAAAATCCCCCTTTGATTAAAGCCTCAGCACCTATTGATGACCAATCTCCCCAATCTATGCTATTAGCAGTTATACCAGAGTCATCAGGATCCTTTAAAAAAATTGATGAATCAATCAATCTGAAAAGACCGCTAATTTCCAAATCTTTAGAAATAACCGAGGAAAGGGAAGTGGAAACATGCCTGTCATCAGGAACATTTCCTAAATTTTTAAAATGAGGAATGGCAATGGGGAATTTGGTGGTTGCAGGAGAATCAATGTAAATATAAACCTTGGCTGCAAGATTACCAACAATTCCCAACACAAATAGACAAATACCAATTGCAATTTTATTATTCATTTTCACTCACACTTACAGCAATTCGCCTGCAGGGAAAACAATGCCTGTTTCAAAAAAGGGTTCCCTGATATTATATTCAGAAAAAGGTGGTAGGGGACTACTCTTTTTAACGGATCTGTATGCTGAATCATCCAGATATACATTTCCTGTTTTCTCTTCAAATGAAATATCAGTAATTTCTCCATCTGACCTGATAGTGATACTTATTACAACTTCCATCCCTCGCATATCTTCAATTATACCCCTGGGAAGGGCAAGATTCCAATTGTTCTTAATTTTCTGCTCAATGGCTTGATAATACAGTCTATAATTTAGAGGAAGATTCGCAATCACTCCTTCCCCCGGTGGAATTCCCCATGAACCCACTGCTGGCTCACCATTTCCCACTTCTTTTCCGCTTTCCCCTTCAGCAATATTATTGCGTATTCTTTCTATCTCTTCATCTCTGCGTCTTTCACCAACCTTTTTTCTAATTTTATCGAGGGCAAGAGAAAAGGATCCCTCCAGCTCTTTTCCCTTCGGTTTTCTTTTAGGGATTTTTATTGCGCTACTTTTTTTCGCTTTGTCTTGTATTAACAAGGTAGAGCTTTTCTTCTTATCTAACTTCTTTTTCTTTGTTGTCTTTTTTGTTTTTTTTTTTAATGTTTTTT
>Ga0164321_10000044_pt1 | contig 16934 bp, 18 predicted proteins | sample GuaBasSediGuay12_FD_121799 | JGI IMG/M metagenome (GOLD analysis project Ga0164321, IMG submission 121799) | Subseafloor sediment microbial communities from Guaymas Basin, Gulf of California, Mexico - Guay12, Core 4567-28, 21-24 cm | ecosystem: Environmental > Aquatic > Marine > Hydrothermal... | reverse complement strand
CACTCGCTCAGAAGATTTTGGCACAGTTTAATAAGGCAATGGGGAAATTTACCAGCATGAACTATCAACCCATTATTCTCTGTTCGCCTGGTATTCGACCACATCTGAAAAAATTGACTGAAAGATTTATTCCTACTTTGGTGGTACTCTCTCATAATGAAATTGATAAACGGGTTAAACTGAAATCACTGGGAGTAGCAAGTCTAAACCATGCAGGTTAGAAAATATCAAGCAGCAAGTATGAACGAGGCACTAAAACTGGTGCGAAGGGATTTGGGATCTCAGGCTATCATTGTGTCGACAAAAACAGTTGGTGGAATGAAAAATAAAGGCAGTTTTGGCAAGCAATCAGGAGTAGAGGTTATTGCTGCTATCGACTATGACTTTGATTCCTCTTCTCCGGAGACTAAATCTTTTTCCCAGTTAGTCAAGGACAAGGTTTCTCCTATAGGAGGTCTCCCATCAGAAGGGGATTCGTTAGAGAAGATTCGCTATGAGCTCTCTGAATTGAAGAGGATAGTGAAACAATCTTACAATTGCTCTGAGGAAATCAAAGGTGGTTATGCTTACGGGGAACTGAAAGAGCTCAAATGGATGGCGCAATTTTTCTTAAGGCAGGCAACGTCCTTTAATCACGGTTATTTCCCTGAACATCTAGTTGATCTTTATTACCAAATGTTAAAACAGGATATCTGTGAGGAGACCGTTTTGAAATTGGTTGAGGAGTTAAGGGAGGATCTATCACCGGATCTATTGGGGGACAAGGATCAGGTGAGAAAGAGTCTGATCTCGAAAATAGAAAGAGACCTCTTGCTAGCAGGACCCATTGATTTAACCCCTGGTAAAAACAAGATTGTTGCCTTTGTTGGCCCTACTGGTGTGGGTAAAACTACTACAATAGCTAAATTGGCAGCTAACTATGCATTGGAAAAGAAAAAAAAGGTTGCCCTGGTTACTATCGATACCTATCGTATAGCAGCAGTAGAGCAGTTAAAGATATACTCCAATATTATAGGGATCCCCCTTGAGTCAGTATCATCACCTGAGGAACTTAAGCAAGTATTGGCTAAATTTGCAGACAAGGATTTAATCTTGATTGACACAGCTGGGAGAAGCCAGAGGGACCAGTCCCAGATTGACGAGATTAAAGGATTTCTCGAGCAACCCTTCCCTGTTGAAATCTCTCTGGTTATGAGTATTACCTGTAAAGAGCATAACCTTTCTGCCGTGAGTCAACAATTTGGGTTTCTTCCAATAGACAGTATCATTTTTACTAAACTCGATGAGAGTTATACCTATGGAAGTATTATTAACCAGCTATTCAAAATAAAAAAGCCTTTATCCTATCTCACTACCGGTCAAAAAGTACCGGAAGATATTGAGGTTGCTACTAAGAAACGCATTATTTCGTTGGTTTTAAATGAAGCGGAAAATCACTATTGCTAACTTAATAAGGGGAAGGATACATGATGGATCAAGCAGGAACTTTGCGCAGTATAGTGAAAAAGAGGGGAGGACCTGGGTCAAGTGAAAATAAAAGTATGGATATAAAAGGCGAACTGCCAGGAAATGAGGGAAATTCACCAGTTCAAGTCATTGCGGTTACCAGCGGCAAAGGAGGGGTTGGCAAAACCAACGTAGTGGCTAATCTGGGTTATGCCTTAACCAGATTAAACAAGAGAGTATTGATTTTAGATGCAGATATGGGGCTGGCTAATATGGATGTTATTTTGGGACTTTCTCCTAAATATAATTTACAACATGTGCTCAACGGCGAGAAGACTATCTCAGAGGTAATCATTTCAGGGCCGGGAGGTATGAAGATTCTTCCTGCCAGTTCGGGTGTACAAGAACTATCAGATTTGAGTAAAGCACAGAAGCTTTGCTTATTGTCAGAGCTGAATTCCTTGTATGATGAGACAGATGTTCTGCTAATTGATACCAGCGCGGGTATTTCTTCTAATGTGATGTATTTCAACATGGCAGCTCAAGAAATCCTGATCGTGGTCTCGCCCGAGCCCACATCCATTACAGATGCCTATGCTATGATGAAGGTTTTATTCCTGAAGCATTCGGAGAATCATTTTAGGCTTTTGGTCAATTCGGCAAGGAATGCTGAGGAAGCTAGAGAAGTCTTTAATAATTTGAGTCTGGTGGGACAAAAGTTTCTCAATCTCTCAATAGATTATTGGGGGTACATCATGCAGGATGATCATGTAGCGAAGGCCGTGAGACAGCAGAAAGCTCTTGTTGAGCGTTATCCCCATTCTCCCGCTAGTAGGTGTTTCTCTGATCTTGCTAAGATAGTTTGTGAAAATCGACCCAATACCAGTTCCAGAGGAAACATCAGTTTCTTTTGGGATCAAATTATCGAGAATTCCGATGCTTTGCCTTTGGAAGTTTCTAAAATTTAGTCTTTTTAAGTTTCACCCATCTTAAGCTTCAATCAGGCAAATGAAATACTGGAACTATGAAGCGTTGGATGATGGCTGATTAAAAAAGTTGTGTGGTAAAAATAGTTGATAAATTAAGCAGTCTAAAAATTAAGGGGAATGAAGATGAGAGGATTATACAATCAAATGGCAGAAAAAGATTCAAGTTCTAAAGATGATTTTACAAAAAGAGACCGTCTGATCGTGGAATATGCCCCTTTGGTCAAGTATATTGCGAATAGAATCGCAATGCGACTACCACCTCATATTGATGTTGATGATCTTATCAACTCCGGCGTTTTAGGTTTAATCGATGCAATTGAGAAATTTGATCCTTCCAAAGAGGTGAAATTTAAGACTTATGCTGAGATTCGTATTAAAGGTGCAATCCTTGATGAATTGAGGGCGATGGATTGGGTTCCCAGATCTATCCGCAAGGTTATTAACAAATTTATGGGTGCTTATCATGAGTTGGAACAGCAACTGGGAAGACCTGCTAAAGACGAGGAAATGGCTGAACTACTAGGTTTGGAAATGGAAGAATTTTATAAACTGCTCAAGCAATCTGCAGGTGTACCACTAATCAGCTTGGACGTTCTAGTAGATTATGATGATAAGAAAAGAAATATTTTGAGTTGCCTTGGGGATCCTAAATCTGTCAATGGCTTTGGCATCATGGGATTGAGCGAGGTTAAAGATGCTATTGCACAAGCTATAGATGATTTGCCGGAAAAGGAAAAACAGGTAATTTCTCTCTATTATTACGATGAACTTACCATGAAGGAGATTGGTAAGGTGCTAGACCTGACAGAATCAAGAGTTTCACAAATTCATACTAAAGCCGTGCTGAGATTAAAGGTGAGGATTAAGGATTTGAAAAAAATATAGCTTGATTTTCGTAAGCTTATAATATTGTTTGTCTGTAGATTTTCCCCATTAGAGTAATTGGTTTAGATCTACTTTTTCTAAAGGAATGGTAAAGGTGAAGAAGCATACCATATTGGTTGTTGATACCCAGCAGGATAGGACCGGAGGTTTGCCCAAGATTTTAAGAGATGAGGGTTATTCAAGTTTGACCGCTAGCAGTGCCAAGGAGGTTTTGAAAAAACTGAAGGAAAACCATGTTGACCTCATCATTTCGGATTGTGCGATGAAAGGTATATCGGTAAATAAGCTTTTAGAAAGGGCAGAGAAACCATACTCTCCACCCATTTGTATCATATTAACCGATGAGCAAGAGGCAGAAAAAAGATTATCAGCGGCTAACGGCAATGAGTATTGCTGGTTCTTGAGTAAACCCTGGGAAAGAGAAAACCTTGTCCTTACTGTGAGGAATGCTTTGAAATACGGTGAGCTGCTTTCTAAAAACGAGACACTGCTAGAAACTGTTGGTGTTTTGGCAGCAAAGGATTTTTCGCTTGAGGAAAAATTACAGAGAATCCTCCAGCTTTCTCTTCAACAGATTAATGCAGAAAGGGGCTCTATTATGTTGAGAGATAAGCAGGGTGATTTGGTCATCAAGGCTGCGAGTCGTAAGCGGCTTATAGGGGTAAAACAATTTATAGAGGGTGAAAATAGTGTCTCTGCCTGGGTGGTAAAAAATGGAAAACCGATTCTTGTAGAACACAGCAAAGAAAATCCACGTTTTACTCCTTCTGAGAAAGCTTTATATAAAACGGACAACTTTCTTTGTGTGCCCATAAAGAATGAAAAAGGTGTTGTTATTGGTGTTTTTAATGTTACCGACAAGAGGGATGGAAGATCAATTACGCAAGAGGATGAGATTATTCTTTCAGGATTTATAAGCAGAATCGTAATGTTAATTGAAAATGCACAGCTTAAGGAAGACCTAGAGGAGGAGAGGAGGCGACTAAAAATAAAAAACAAAGAACTCCTTGCTTTGGAGCAGATGAGAGAGGATTTAATTAATATGATTATCCATGATCTTAAGGGCCCTCTGGGGGAGATTACAGCTAATTTGGATCTTTTAAGCTATGTGCAATTAGAAAGCCAAGATAGAGAGTGTTTGGATACCGCTATCCAAGGCGGTGAAAACCTTCTCAGGATGATCCTTAATATGTTGGATGTAAGGAAGATGGAAGATGGTAAACTCAAACTTCATTACGAAGAGTTTGATGTATGCGAGTTGATTGAAGGTATTATCGGAAAAACAAAAACACTGATTAAGCAGAAGGGGATGGAAGTAAAAACAGTGATTGATGAAAATGTTTTTGCTTGGGTGGCAGATCGATCTCTCATTGAAAGAGTTCTTATTAATCTTCTAAATAATGCCATAAGATATTCACATCAAGGAGGGAAGGTAGAGATCAGGAGTAGGTATAATCATAAGAGCAAGCAACTCCAGATGGAAGTGAGAGATAATGGAAAGGGGATACCCAGGGAATTTCAGCAAAAGATTTTTGAGAAGTTTGGTCAAGTAGATGCTGATTTTTCTGATAGAAAGAACAGTACAGGTTTGGGATTGACCTTTTGCAGAATGGCAGTTGAAGCTCATCAGGGAAAAATCTGGGTTGAAAGTGGAGAAGAAAAAGGAAGCAGGTTCATCTTCTTACTTCCCTTAATGCAGAAAAGTGCTTTGATTTGAGAGATTTATAAGGTGAGGTGACGGTCTTGAAAGAACCAAAAGAAATGAAAATACTAATTATTGATGATATGCCCAATATGGTCAGGACCATTAAAAATATGCTTCGTCATCTCGGCTACCGTCATACTGCAGAGGCAGGAGATGGGTTGGCAGCATGGAAGATTTTGAAAAATGATACAGTTGATTTTGTGATAGCAGACTGGAATATGCCTAATATGACGGGTATTGATTTGTTGCGCAAAGTCAGGTTGGATGAAAGTCTTAAAGATATACCCTTTCTAATGGTTACTGCAGAAGTAGCTGAAGAAACTATAGCTGAAGCAGCCGAGACAGAGGTCGATGGTTATATTATTAAACCTTTTGTGGCTAAAACCTTAGAAGAAAAGATTCAAAAAATTCTGGAGAGGAGGAACAGTCCAGATGAAGTGGATACTTGTTTGAAATTGGGCAATGTCTACGCAAACTCAGGGAGATTGGAGGATGCCTTGAAGGAATATGAAAAAGCTTTAAAAGTTCGGCCTAATAATGCCAGGGTGTACTGTGCCATGGGGAATGCTTACCAGCAGAGAGGGGAAATAGACGAGGCAGAGAAAGCTTATAGAAAAGCAATAGGGATTAGCCCTCAATATTTAAAAGCGCATGAGAGTTTAGCCTGGGTATATGAAAAAAAGGGTGAAAAAGAAAAGGCTATCAAGTCCATCAAAGAAGCGGTAAAAATTAGCCCTAAAAATCCAGACCGTCTGATCAAGCTGGGCAAGGCACTTCTTAACACAGGGAGAAGGGAAGAGGCTAAAGAAGCGTTTGATCAAGCGGTAAAGATTGATCCTGACAGTGCTGCTGGCAGGAGAATTGAAATTGGTGAAGCCTTTTTGGATATGGGGATGGCTCAAGAAGCTGAAGAAGTCTTCCAAAGAGTTTTAGGAGCTGATCCCAATAACATTGAGATTTATAACCGCTTAGGTGTTGCCTTGAGAAAACAAGGAAAATATCGTGTGGCTATTGGTGAATATAAGAAAGCTTTGAAGGTAGACCCGGAGGATGAGAACGTTCATTATAATTTAGGCAGAACCTATGTGCAAGCAGGGATGGTTGCTGATGCAATAAAGGAGTTCGAGGAGTCTGTAAGACTTTACCCAGATTTTGAGGAGGCAAAGATAATACTTCAAACCCTTAAGGAGAAAGAACAACTATTCAAACACGAAACGCGATAACCACTGTAAGGATTACAACCGAAAAATTACCAATCCTGTCTTTTTTAAGAAAGAGGGATTCCTAAGATTAAGTATTATGGATTTCAGTGAGGTGTGGTAATGGTCGATGAGCAAAAAAAAAGTACAGAAGAAGGGGCCGTGAAGACACAAGAGGAGAGTGGAGATAAAAAGAAGCACTCTGGAAGAGGTGCAGATGGAATTGAAGAAGGTGGGGCAACGAAAGAAAGATCAAAAACGGAACTGGATGTAGAAGGTCTTGATTTAGAAGAACCCCCTCAAGATGTTGAAGCTGATGAAAGAGAAGAAAAGGTTCAAGTTAAAGGGGGTCATAAGAGAGAATGGGTTTTAACTTTTTTCTCCTTGCTGGTAATTTTAATAATGGTTATTGGAGGTGTATTCATTTGGGCGAGGTATTTTGCTTCAGACGATGGGAAAAGGCTAGCCTTGAATACTCCCCTGGGAGTTGTATACGAACTCAAGTCATTTTTTGTACCATTGAATTCAAACGCTGAATCGGGGAAGTTTTTAAGGGCAACCGTGGTTTTGGAATTGTTTAATGAGAGTTCTTATGAACAGATTGAGAGTCGGATTGAAGAAGTAAGGAGCAATATCTTTAAAATATTGGTCAATGCTTCTCCCAAAAATGTTGGAAATACTAAGGGAAAGAAGGTCTTGGCAGAAAAGATTGTTTCAACAAGTAACCTTCTCTTTGGGGAGAAGGTTGTGAAACGGATTTTTTTTAAAGATGTGCTAGTAATTTGAGGTTTTAAACTACTAAGAGATTTAAAACGAGATGGTGCTTTTCCAGATGGATGAGTCACCGAGCATTCGTAAGTTATGAGGAAAGAGAAGCAGGATTTAAGGATTACAGGAGGGGACGTAGACTTTATTCCAAACCGAAGGAAATATATTGGAGTATTTTTTGAATGCTGTAGTGCCTATGCCAGGATTTATATCAATAGAGAAAAGACGTCATATGTGGGTTGGTGTCCTAAATGTGCTCACAGGATTGAGATTAAAATTGGCAAGAGAGGGACTGATAGTAGGTTTTTCAAAGTGATTAAGCATTAGAAATTAGTTATGTTATAAAGAAGGGGATTTACTTCAAAAGGAAAATGTTTTGATAATTGTAGCAGGTGTTGTATAATCACAGAGAAATTTAATTGCAGGTTAGTTATAAAAGAATGGAAGGATTAGCATCTATTTCAAAATTTATTATGGGCGAATCATTGGAAGGGTTGGTAGTTATTAACTCTGATTATACTGTATCCTATGCTAGTTCTCTTATCTCTCAGTTGACGGAACTGCGAGATGGAGAATTGCAGGGCAAGTTTTGCTACCAGATATTGCAACAAAGGGAAAATCCTTGTGAAGGAATAACTTCCCCCTGCCCTCTGCGGCAGGTTATAGAATCTGGTAAGCCATTTAGGTCTTTTCAAAGTTTAATTAATTCAAAAAAGGAAGAGGTTCCTTTTGCCGTTGATTGTTATCCTTTTAAAAATGAGGATGGAAAGGTTGTGCAGGCCGTAAGTATTCTGAGGGATTTGTGTGAAGCAAGCAAAACAGAATCTGAGCTGGGAAGAATGTACAGATTCGCTGCTATGGGAGAGCTTTTCCCCGGCATAGCCCATAACTTAAATACGCCCCTCTCTGCCGTGATGGCGAGAGCGGAGATGTTAGTAGAGAGGTTAGAGGGACTGAAGAAAGGGGAAGAAGAAAGGGAGAATTCTTTTGAATCAAAACTGGATAAGAGTATAAGGGATGCTGGTGTTATTGTGGCCAACGCCACTAAGCTTTCGGTAATCATAAGGAATATGATGCAAAAAGGATTTCAGGAAAGTGAAGAAACCCCCCAGATGCTTAATCTGAGCCACCTGCTGAAAGAGGAACTCCAATTTTTGGAATCGGACATGAAGTTTAAACATGAATTAAAGAAGAGTTATTCCCTCGATGAATCTGTTCCCTTTATAAATGGGGTATATTTTCATTTTTCTCAAAGCTTTGTAAATATCATTAGGAATGTTATGGAATCAATTGACAAATCGGAAGTTAAGGAGTTAAGCATCAGTTGTAAACATGATAAAGATAATATATGTATCGAAATCCATGATACGGGATTGGAAGCAAATATGACAGCACAGGGGAATCAGCCGTATACTGCTGCAGAAAAGCGATTGTCACAAACTCGAGAGTTATTGAAACATTATGATGCTGAGTTGAAGGTTAGAAGCAAACCTCATGATAACCTTTACGCTATTCGTATTCCCTATAAAAAGCCGTGAATAGCATTAGCCTTTTTGGGGAATCCCTCAAGTTAAAGTTTTGGAAGAGTCTTGTCGATAAATTAATAAAAAAAGGAATTTTTAAGAAATTGAATCAGATGTTTAATGTTTTGGAGGTGTTTTAGTGTTAAGATCTGTAGATATACAACAGATTTTGCTGCAGACAACATCTGTAGAAAAAATTCAACAGGTTCAGCAGCAGCACATGGATATGGAGAAAAAATACTTTGCACTACAACTCCAAGAAGAGATGAATCAGAAAAAAAGTGAAGTGCAAGATACGAAGGAAGCTGAAGAGGCCAAAATAAAAGAAGAAGATAAGAAAAGACAACAGAAAGAAGAGTATAAGTTTGATTCTGACAGAAACAAGCAGGGCAGTGATAAACGCAAAAAGAGAGAATTGGAAGAGATAGACCAGGGTAAAATCCTAGATCTTATTGTTTAAATATCTCTCAATGAGGAGGGTAGGCAATGGCAAGCTATACTGTTGAATTCTGGTTGATTCTCCAAATGATTATAGAGGTTTTACTCTGTGGTATCATTGGTTACTATGTCTACCATGAGAAGAGTAAAAAAGTAGAAGTTAGACAGGAGCAAGAGAAGATAAAGACACTTATGGGTTCACTGCAAAGTTTTATTGTAAAATCTGAAGATTTGGACAAAAAGCATCAAAAGGTACTAAAGCTCTGGGAGAAGATAGAAAAGAGAGGAGAGGCAATAGAAGCGTATATTGCTCACTATGAAAGAAAGCTTAAGTCTTTCCCTGAAGAGGAAAAAGCTGGGGAAGGATCAGACAGTATAGAATCAAGTGTTGCCTGTTATGAAAAAACCTCCCGCTTGATTGAGAAAGGATTGTCTGCAGAAAAAATTGCTCAGACAGTTGGGTTACCGAAGGGAGAAGTTGAGTTGATCGTGAATCTTAAAAGGCAGTAGTTGACCATCCAGAAACACACATTTATTTGAAAGCAGGAAGTGAAAGTTAACATTCGTTCTTCTTGCTTTCTTTTTATGAAGATAGCTGCCAAGACGCTAACTACGAGAAGCGTATTAGGAAATAAGACAATTTATATAATTATGGAAAAAATTAAAGATGTTAGAAGAGATACATGCTGAATCGATAGTCCGTAAAAATTTTACTCTCTTACTATCCTCTTCACAGAAGAGCACATTTATTGACAATCTTGCTGTGGGTCAACTGCTGAAGGGAGAAGTTGTGAGGTTTATAAGTGATCATAGGCTCCTAATCAATTTTAAGGGATTTGAGGTAATTGCTGAGAGTATGATTGCGCTTAAGCCTGGGCAGCAGATACAGACAAGAGTGGTTCAGACTCATCCTCAAGTGGTGATGACCCTGATGACGGAAGGGATTCCTGACCAGAAAGCGCTCTCTTTGCTAAGATCTTATCTGCCGTTACAAGTTGATTGGGGAGAGGTGATAGAAAGTCTTGGAAATGCTTTAAATGATGAAAAACTTCACCTGCTGGAAATGGTGGTTGATAAAAGGTTGTTGGGAAAAGTGCTTTCCTCTCTTTCCTCTTTATCATTTGATAGCGATAAAGTAGGTGATGGTGAAAAGATTAAGCAGTTTATGGAGCACTCGGGCCTTCTCTATGAATCGAAGCTAAAGGAGTTTTTATCCTTTGGGAAAATATTGCCTAAGCAACTTATAGAAATTGTTGAAAAAGACTTTAAAGGATTACTGCTTAAGCTTTCTCAAGAACTGGAGAAAGCAACGGAAAGGGTTGATGAATATGGAAATATTGTCTTGAAGGATAAGGTAGAAAACCTGTTAAGAACAGTGAATTCATCGATAAAAAGGATTGAGCTTCATCAACTGGTTAATTGTTTGACCACAAAGAATAATCAGCAGCTAGTTTTTCAAATACCCCTGGTATTGCCAGAAGGTATTAAAACCGCAGAACTCTATATCCGATATGGTTACCAAAGAGGCAGAAAAAAGAAGGTTAATAAGGATGACTGTCAAATTGTTTTTCTTCTTAAAATGAGAGGTTTGGGAAATCTGAGGATTGATACGCATTTAGTTAAAAAGAAGATTAGATGTACAATTCAGGCAGACAGTAGAGAAATTGTCAACTTCGTGAATAGGAATATTTCTGCGTTTCGTAATCGGCTAGAATCTTTGGACTATAAGATAGAGAAAATTTCTTGTATAGTAAGAAAAGAGAAGACTAGAAAAAATCTTCCACTTAAGGGTTTTTCTCTATTTGAAATGAAGCTTATTGATATTATTGCTTGATTGGATGGATCCCATCAATTGCGTGCATGCGGTGATATCAAAGGGGTTGTAAAAAACATTTTTTATAGTGGGATCTGGTTATCCGGAAATCTCCAGTTGAATACCCTGATGGAATTGTTAGCAATGCTGGATTCCCGCTTGCGCGAGAATGACACGTTTTTTCAATCGGTTTTATCCTTTCCTGTCATCCCTGCGAAAGCAGGGATCCAGGAACTAATAGACAATTTGAGTATTGTAGATAAGCAGATAGTGGAATTTAAATGAAGGGAAAAGAAAGAAAATTATTTAAAAAAGCGGTGGCTTTAAAATATGAACCACACAGGCAGGAAGCCCCAATCGTAACTGCCAAGGGACAGGGGCTTGTTGCTGAAAAAATAATTGAAGTAGCTAAAAAAAAGCATATCCCCATCAAGGACGACCCCGATTTGGTGCAGATACTTTCCCAGCTTGAACTGGGAGACCAGATCCCTTCCTCTGTCTATCAAGTAGTAGCTGAGATATTTGTCTTTATCTACCATCTTAACAACAAGTATCAGGAAGAGAAAAACACCATATAACCTTCCCCATCATAACCCCTTTTTAAATACAGTTTTAGCAGGTAGGAAGAAAATTCCTAGTAAGGCAGGTATTTAAATATTGATGATGAAAGCAAGTAGTGGGGGTAGAATAATTATTATTATATTTCAATGGATTACAAGAATTCTTCCTGCTTGACAGAAATGGCATATCTCTTGCTATACTTATTTAAATAATATGACTGAGGAGAAAACCCATGAGTTTTGGACTTTATACGGCTGTTTGTGGGAGTAGATGTCAGGAGAATAGACTGGAAATCCTTTCCAATAACCTGGCTAATGTAGGTACCGCAGGTTTTAAAGAAGATAGACCGATTTTCAGAGTGTCTAATCCCAGGATAGAGAATTCCGTTGTGCTTGAAGATCCAGCCGCTCACAGGAAGTTCATGCTTTCCCAAAAACTGAATATAAACTATCCGGCATTTTCGGGTATCAAAACAGATTTTTCCACTGGACAAATGAAATATACCGGAAATCAGCTGGATGTTGCAATAAGGGGTCAAGGATTTTTTGTTGTGGATACACCACAAGGGGAACTCTATACTCGAACGGGAAACTTTTCCTTAAACGATAGAAACAAATTGGTTACGCAAGATGGTTATCCCTTAAAAGGGAAAGAGAAGAAGGGGAAAGGGGAGCAAGAAAAAGAGGAACATATAGAGATCACAGGAACAGAAATTTCTTTTAATAAAGATGGTACTATAAGTGTGGATGGTGAACAGATTAATACCTTAACAGTAGTTGATACCTTAAGGGTGGTTGATTTTAAAGATTATTCAAGTTTAAGGAAAGAAGGTAATAATTTATTTAAGAATGTAGGAGGAGAAGAAAATAGGATAAAAGTAAAAACAGGAGAATATGGAATAGACCAGCACTTTCTGGAAGTATCCAGTGTTAACGTAGTAAAAGAGATGTTAAAGATGATTGATGTATTAAGGATATATGAGTCTTATCAGAAGGTTATTCAATCCCTGGACGAAATTGATTCCAGGGCAACCAGAGATGTAGGTGCAGTTGCATAGCTTCAAAGGTGAAAGGAGGGTAAGATGCCATTAAGGTCTTTATCGACAGCAGCTTCAGGGATGCAGGCACAAGCGATCAATATTGATGTTATTTCTAACAATCTTGCTAATGTAAATACAACAGGTTTTAAAAGGAGCAGGATTGATTTTCAGGATTTAATGTATCAGAACATGCGGATCGCGGGTGCTGCATCTTCATCAGGTACTGAGCTTCCAACTTCCAACCAGATAGGTCTCGGAACTAAAGTTGCATCCGTTGCGAAGATTTTTTCACAGGGAGATTACAAACAGACAGGAAATAATCTTGATTTAGCCATTGACGGAAATGGATTTTTCCAGATTACTACCCCGGAAGGAGAAATAGCATATAGTCGAGCAGGATCCTTCAAGCTGGATGGGGATGGGAATATAGTTACCTCAGATGGTTATTTGCTTGAACCTCAAATTACTGTGCCCAGCAATGCCGTTCAACTGACAGTCGGTCCAGATGGAACAGTGACGGTGATGAATGCTGGAGAAATAACACCTTCAGAAATAGGAAAAATTGAAACGGTAAGATTTGCTAATCCTGCTGGTTTAAATGGTATAGGGAAGAATCTGTTTATGGAATCGGAGACTTCGGGAACCCCTACAACTGGCACACCGGGCGAGGATGGTCTTGGTACCCTCTCGCAGGGTTATCTGGAGATGTCTAATGTCAACGTAGTGGAAGAAATGGTTTCTATGATTGCGGCTCAAAGAGCATACGAGATCAATGGTAAAGCTATTCAGACATCAGATGAGATGTTACAGATGGCAAACAACGTTAAACGTTAAGATAAGGTGATACTATTATGAGTATAGTACTTAGAATAAAAAGGGTTTTGATTACAGGAATGGTTTTTTTACTCCTCTCTTGGAATTGCCCCTTTGTTTTGGCTGGAACCGTGGTTAAGGTTCCAGAGCGTGCTAAAGTGAATTCAAAACTGATCAGTTTGGGTGAAATTGCTGACATCAAAGGGGAAGATAGTCAACTGGTGGAGGCATTAAAATCAATCGTACTGGGCAGGGCACCCCAGCCGGGTGAGATGAGAGAGATTAGTACACACTATATAGGGATGAAGATAAGGCAAAATGATATCGACCCTACGACACTGACGCTGGATCTCCCTGAAAAGATTGAAGTGCTAAGAGAAGCCATTGAGATATCTCCCAAAGAGATAGAGAAAATCGTAAAGCAGTTCATTCATAAAAAGATGCCTTGGGATTCTAAACAGGTGACTATCAAGATTTCACCAGCAAAGGGTATTGTCCTGGCTGGAGGGAAGATTACCTATGAAGTTGTTCCTAGAAAAAGGGAAGATTATCTGGGAGTTACCAATCTTTCAGTAATTTTTATGGTGAATGGGAGAGTAGAAAGAAAACTTTGGGTTAATGCTCATATAAATGTGAGTAAAGAAGTAGTGGTTAGCAACCATCTGTTAAGAAGGCATTGCACTATTACAGAAGAGGACATACGTTTGGAAAAGATGAATCTTGCAGAACTTTCTGCCAATGTGGTCACTGATCCTCTTGAGGTAATAGGGAAAAGGACGAAAAGAGCAATAGATCCTAACCTTCCTCTTAAGCTTAATTTCCTGGAAGTACCACCTCTGGTTAGACGTGGTGACCTGGTAACCATCATTGCTGAATCAGACACTTTAAAAATTACCACTCAGGGCATTGTGAGTGAGAATGGTTGTAAGGGAGAAATGGTGAGAGTGATCAATACCAATTCTCGAAAAGATGTCTATGCCAGGGTGGTTGATTCGCGAACGGTAGCAGTAGATTTTTAAGAAATAAAAACAGAGAAGAGTCGGGGGTATAAGATGATGAAGTTGTTTTGTCTGTGGATTGGTATCGGAATTATATTACTACCAGCAATTGCTTTATCCGGAGGCATAGGTTTTGTAGAGATACCTGCCTCTGTTTCAGGACATCTTGAAGACCAGGCAAAAGAACTAAAAAAGAGTTTATCCTTTTATCGTTATGAAGGTTCTCTCTGGGAAGAAAGAAGTTCATCTTTTTATATGGACGACACAGCCAGGAGAATCAATGATATCCTGACCATAGAGATTGATGAGTTATCTAATGCCTCTCAGCAGGTTTCAACCAAGACTTCAAGGGATAGCAGCATCATCGCAAAAATTACCGAGTTCCTTGGTTCTCCTCTCGATTTTGGTCTTGATAATTTTTGGGGGAAGGGAAATCCATTTAAACCAGAGATTCAAAGTTCCGCGAAGAGTTCTCATAGTGGTTCGGGTAAGATTACGGGCAGTGGGAAGTTGATTGCCAACATTACGGCTAAAGTGATAGAGGTTATGCCTAACGGAAATCTTATTGTTGAAGGAAGAAAAGAGGTTACCATTGAAAAGGAGAAACGCTTCATCATATTAAGCGGTATGGTTCGTCCTGAAGATATTGAGTTTGATAATACTATTTCTTCAAGCAAGGTAGCTGATGCGAGGATTGAATACACTGGAACAGGTGTAATTAGTGACAAACAAAGCCCTGGTGTTTTGCATCGCATCTTCGATTGGGTTTATCCGCTCTAATAGGTGAGGATTTATAACAGGGGGAAAGATTTATGTACCATGGTGACGAGTTAGTTAAGAATAGAGTGAGGAAGAGAATTGTTGCCATCTGTTTGATTCTGGTTTTAGGTATATGGATAGGTACAGAAGTTGATGTGTGGGCAGCTCGGGTGAAAGATATTGCCAATATTAAGGGGGCGCGTCCTAACCAGTTGATGGGCTATGGATTAGTAGTTGGATTAAACAGCACCGGAGATGACGACAAGACTGAGTTTACCTTTCAAAGTTTGACTAACATGATGAAAAGAATGGGGATAGTAATAGACAAGAAAAAGGTGGACCTTGACAATGTAGCAGGAGTTATGGTGACTGCTACTTTGCCTTCCTTTGCTAAAGTGGGAACTCGAATCGATGTACTGGTTTCTTCCATGGGCAATGCCAAGAACTTGGAAGGTGGTACACTTTTACTAACCCCACTTAGTGCACCAGATGGAAATGTTTATGCTGTAGCACAAGGTCCTCTTTCTACTGGTGGGTTTGCTGCTGGCGGTGCAGCAGCAGGAGCTAGTGTTCAAAAGAATTTCCCAACGGTTGGATACATACCAGGAGGTGCGATCGTTGAGAAAGATCTGTCCCTAAACCTGCTTGAAAGAAATAAAATGTCGCTGAATCTGAATAACCCGGATTTTACCACCTGTTTGCGTTTGACCAGAGTGATTAATGCGGGTTTAGGAGAAGAGTTGGCACAATCTGTTGATGCAGGCACGGTAGATATAAAAATACCCTGGGAATTTCAAGAGAGGTTAGTGGAATTTATCTCGTTGCTTGAGGGCCTGGAGATAGCACCCGATGCTGTCGCAAAAGTTGTACTCAATGAGCGCACTGGTACGATTGTTATGGGTGAAAATGTGAGGATTTCTACCGTTGCTATTTCTCATGGCAACCTAAGTATTATTATTAAGGAAAATGCACAGGTATCGCAGCCACTCCCTTTTTCTAGGAGGGGGAGAACTGTTGTTACTCCCGATACTGACATAACAGTAGATGAGGAGGATAACCGACTGATGATAGTACCCGAGGGGGTTAACTTAAGAGATGTAGTCAGGGGGTTAAACGCCATAGGTGTTTCCCCTCGTGATTTAATTTCAATCTTTCAGGCTATCAGGGCCTCTGGAGCTTTACAGGCAGAACTGGTGATTATCTAATATGACTAAACAGGTTTCGCTATCATCCATATCCCATTCCCATCTTGTTCTAAGGGATAAATTACAAGAAGAAATTCTTGTGAAGGGACATCAAAAAGATGAGTCCAAACAGGATGAAAAAAGACTAAAAGAAGCTTGTGCTGAATTTGAATCGCTTTTTATTTACCAACTTATGAAACAGATGAGAAAAACCATAGTTAAATCGGGACTTACTGGTGGGGGTAAGGGCGAGGAGATTTTTACCAGTATGATGGATGAAGAGCTGTCTAAACAAATGTCCTCTAGACAGGGATTAGGACTTAAAGATGTGTTAATAGAACAATTGACAGGCAGAAGAGAAAATATATTACCAGAAAGTATTGCTACTCAGAACTATAGCAAGAATGAAGCTGTCCACAAAAGTGGGCACCCCTTTATTCTTCCAGTACTTGGAGAAATTTCTTCCACTTATGGTTGGAGGAAGGATCCCTTTACCGGCAAACGTGATTTTCATCATGGTATTGATATAGCCAGCCCTTCTGGTTCGGAAGTTTTTGCTACCGGAGCAGGACGTGTTGTTTTTAATGGATGGAAGGAAGGTTATGGTAGGATGGTTGAGATAGAGCATAAGGATGGATTAAGCACCATCTATGCTCATAATTCCAAAAATTTGGTGAAGGAAGGAGAAAGAGTTGACAGATATCAACCCATTGCTTTGGTGGGAAATTCTGGAAAATCAACAGGCCCCCATCTCCACTATGAAGTGAGGGAAAACGGGGAGCCAATTAATCCAACAAAGTTAACCCATATTGGT
>Ga0164321_10000043_pt1 | contig 17036 bp, 17 predicted proteins | sample GuaBasSediGuay12_FD_121799 | JGI IMG/M metagenome (GOLD analysis project Ga0164321, IMG submission 121799) | Subseafloor sediment microbial communities from Guaymas Basin, Gulf of California, Mexico - Guay12, Core 4567-28, 21-24 cm | ecosystem: Environmental > Aquatic > Marine > Hydrothermal... | reverse complement strand
GTTGCTTTACTTCATCAAAAAATTTTTGAGATAATGCGTTTAGTGTGGCAAAACCAAGTACACTTTCATTTACATCCCATGATCTAGCCATATTGGCTATATCTATCGCTTTACTACCACTTATTTTGCCTGCACGTTTGTTGACCTGACAGCAGTAAGGTGGCATTTCGTGAGATAGTGTATGACATAAACCAGCGTGTCCAGATTCTAAAGTGACTCCAGTATATCCTAGTCCTATACAGGCTTTTTTTATAGTCAATCCGTTAATTCTAGGTACCTTTTTCATTACAAGTTCTAGTACCTGTTCGACTATTCTCATTTTATTGGTCGCCTATGGAAACTTATTGAAGATAATTATTTTTCAATAAATACTAAAGATAATGGAATTTAGTCTCTTCTAAGCTTCCTTATTTTATCTAATATATCAAGCCAAATTGAAAGAGTCTGAGAATTAAGAATTAGTTTTTCTTTATCGGTTTCAGAATTTATTGCTTTGTTTACTTCCTTAATCTTAGAAAGTACAGTCTGCTCTAGATTGCTAAGTACTGCCTCTTCTGTAATCTTGTCTTCTTTCTCGGTAGCCTTTACTATAACTACTTGCTTGTTACATTTGGCACAAATAATGTCTTCTCCTACTTGAAATAAAGGGGACCCACATTCTGGACAGGTTTTTGAAAGCATTGTTGCCCCTGATTTCAACAGTTCAGACATTCTTTTTAATTCTGAGCTCAATTCGATTCACCATTTCATAAGGACTATTAGGAAGAGTTTTAGGTCGGAATAATTAATCACTTGATTCATAAATATATAAGGTGTGTTGAGAGTTTTGTCCAAAGCGAAGAAGAAAGAAGAATTTGAAGCGAGAGTTAAGCAAGCTCAAGGTCTACTTGGAGAAGTATCTCAGGACAACACAACACCTAGAAACATTAGAAGAGCAGCTAAAAACGGTATGGATGCCCTAGAGTTGCCAGAGCATAGCCTAGGTGTACGAGCATCAAATGCGATTGCTATATTGGATGAAATATCTCAAGATCCGAATATGCCTCAATATACTCGAGTAAAACTATGGAGCGTTGCTGGATTACTTGAGGCTATAAAAGACTAACTTTAGTTTATTGTTAATCTACTCTTTGAATAAGAGTCAATTTACGAAAATGTTCACAAATTTTTATTGTAATAGTTTCTATGGTAATATCAGATCAAAATGGTTCCGCAATTAAAATGAACAACACATCAAATACCAAGAAAAATCGTCGATTACGAATAATTGGATTTATAATTATAATATTGATTCTTATTGTTATTGCATCTTATTTTGTTGTTTTTCAGAATCGATTTGGATCTCCGTCTCCAACAATTACTTTAGATGAAGAACAGGAACAGATTGATAGTTTTCTGGCAAATTATTATCTTGCATATAGAGATGGATCAGTAGAAAGAATACTTACGTTTTTCGAGGATGATGCAATTCTTTCTGCTCCTAATGGAAAAGTGTTTGAGGGTAAATCGAATATAGTCATTTACTATTCTAACTTGTTTAAGGGATATGATAGTATAGAGCATTCGAGAGAGATTTTAGATATTAGAGTCCGCGGAGATGAAGCATATGCTACGTATAAAGTTCGAGTACGGTTTTGGAAGTTTGGTGCAACAGATCCCCCTCAATTTTTCTATGAGGATAATTTTTCTTTGAAAAAATATGGTGACTCTTGGAAAATTAATGCACTTTTAATAGAGTTTGGTTGGAAAGACTAGACAATAAAGCAAAAGAGGGATTGTGTCACATGACACAATTACATATTGAATTCAAGGAGTATAAACTAAGTCTTTTAAAGATTCATAAAAAAAGGAGAAGCTCAGTGAGGTGAAATGGTGAACTCTGAAGTATTTCCATATCTTCCAAATTCATCATCTAGAATAAAGAATAGAATGCTCAAAGAGATCGGTTTCGGTGATATTTCAGAGCTTTACAAAGATATTCCAGAAAAGGCTAGACTCAAAGATAAACTCAATATTCCAAGTTCAACATCAGAGTATGAAGTAGAACAACAAGTTGAGAAACTACTATCTAAAAATCGATCTATATCTGAAATACCTTCATTCTTAGGAGCAGGCTGTTGGTCACATTATGTACCAGCTGTCGTGGATGCTATAGTCAGTAGATCGGAGTTTGCCACTTCATATACACCGTATCAGGCTGAAACAAGCCAAGGCATTCTTCAAACACTCTTCGAGTATCAAAGTATGATATGCGAACTTACTGAGATGGATTACACAAATAGCTCAATGTATGATTGGCCAACTGCCCTCGGTGAGGCTGCAAGAATGGCAGTACGTATAACTGGTAGAGATGAATTTCTTATACCACATTACATGGATCTGGAGAAAGTTGAAGTACTGAGAACTTACTCAGAGCCAGCTGGAATTAAGATTATTCAAATCGAGCAAAATGAGCATAACGGTCAAATTGTTCTTGAAACGCTTGAGAAGAAAATAACTGAAGATACTGCTGCCGTATATATAGAGAATCCATCATATCTTGGGTTTTATGAAAAAGATGTTGAAGAAATCTCAGATCTTACACATAAAAAAGATAGCTTACTAATTGCTGGAGTGGATCCAATCTCTCTTGGAATAATAAGACCTCCAGGGGATTATGGTGCAGATATAGTCATTGGAGAAGGTCAACCACTTGGAAACCATATGAATTATGGAGGACCAAGCCTTGGATTATTTGCTTGTTCTGGAAGTCGACTTCTCAGGCAGATGCCTGGAAGAATCGTAGGAATGACAAATACTCTAGATGGAAAAGATGAAGCATATTGTCTTGTCCATCAAACAAGAGAGCAACATATTCGAAGGGAGAGAGCAACATCTAACATTTGTACAAATGAGGCTCTATGCGCCGTAGCGGCGGCAACATATCTGGCGCTTTTAGGTCCTGAAGGATTAAGAAATCTATGTGAAACGATTATTACCAAATCACATTATGCGATGAAACGATTAAATGAGATAGAGGGAATTAGGACTCCTCTCTTTGATGCTCAACACTTCAAAGAATTCACAGTAAATTTTGATGAAACAGGTAGAAGCTATAAGGAAATTCATGATGAATTATTGAGAAAAGATATACAAGGTGGAAAAATACTCTCATCATTCCCAGAACTTGGGGAAACTGCTCTCTATTGTGTTACTGAGACTAATTCAAGACAGGACATGGACGCCTTGGTTAATGCACTAAATGATGTTTTGAGGTGAGCTAAATGTCATATAGACAAGCAAAGTGGAATGAACAATTGATATTCGAGAAATCTACTAAAGGCAGAATAGGTCATGTTCCTCCTTCTGTAGACCAGAAAGAAAGTAATGCAATAGGAAATCCAAATGATTCTGTTCCTCCAGAATTGAAACGAAAACGATCTCCTAGCCTTCCTGAATTATCCGAGGTTGAAATAGTCAGGCATTATACAAGACTCTCCCAAGAAAATTTTGGTGTAGATTCTGGAATTTATCCACTTGGCAGCTGTACAATGAAGTATAATCCAAAAATTTGTGATAGAATCTTAAATTCATCTAAGATTCGTGACCTACATCCATTACAAGATGGAAGTCTTACACAAGGTATACTTGAAATTCTTTATCATCTTTCAAATTATTTTGCTGAAATTACGGGCATGCATGGAATCTCGCTTCAACCTGCTGCAGGAGCACAAGGAGAATTTGCAGGAGCCCTGATAATCAGAGCATATCATGATTCACATGGTGAATTGAGTAATAGGGATGAGATGTTAATACCAGATTCAGCTCATGGAACTAATCCTGCAAGCGCAGCCATGGCCGGTTTCAAGACTGTTGTAATCCCAACTGTTGATTCAGGATGTCTGGATATTAATGCAGTCAAAAGTGTTGTAGGAGAGAAAACAGCAGGTCTAATGTTAACAAACCCTAATACTCTTGGCATATTCGAGAGCAATATAAGCGAAGTCTCTGATCTGATACATTCCGCTGGAGGTTTACTCTATTATGATGGGGCTAATACTAATCCTACACTTGGGAAAACTAGACCCAAAGAAATGGGATTTGATATAGTTCACCTTAACCTGCACAAGACTTTTGCTACTCCTCATGGAGGTGGGGGACCGGGTGCTGGACCGGTGGGAGTCATTGAAGACCTTGAAGATTTTTTACCTGTGCCATTAGTCGTTTACGATGGTAAGAGATACTCTCTAGATTATGATAGACCTCATAGTATTGGTAAGATAAGAGGATTCTATGGTAATGTTGCAGTTTTGTTGCGAGCTTACACTTACATTTTGAGCATGGGTTGGGATGGATTAAAATCTGTGGGTGAACTATCTGTGCTTAATGCAAACTATATTGCTAGAAAGATCTCTTTGAATAAGAAATATACAATTCCTTATTACCCAAATAGTCTTGTTAAACATGAATGTGTCATAAGTGCAGAGAAGATATACAAAGATACTGGAATTAGAGCTTGGGATATTTCAAAGAGACTTTTAGATTATGGTGTACACTCCCCAACCACATATTTTCCTCAGATTGTTGAAGAAGCATTAATGATAGAACCTACAGAAACAGAGAGTAAAGCTGAGCTTGATCGATTGATAGATGCAATATGCAAAGTCGCCGAAGAATGTTATTCAACCCCTGAGTTGGTCAAGAACGCCCCTTACTCAACAAGTGTTACAAGAATTAATGAAGCTAAAGCATCACATCCTGAGACGATGTGCCTATCTTGGAAAATGAAAAATAATAGAGATATGAATTCTAAGGATAGATAATTAGGCTCTTATCCTAAGATATTGATAAGCTTCTGTAGCAGTCTGAAACGCATAATGCACCTTTTGGAAATCTTTCCTGAATTCTATTACATCATTCCTAACTTTGTTCTGATCTTCCTTCTTTATTACTAGACGTTCTATGAAATCAGCTATTTGCTTCATCTCGTCAGTCTTCATACCGAGCCTTGTACATTCTTGAACTCCAAGTCTAATTCCCCCTGTTGTATCGTAGTGTCTTCCGAATTTGATATCATATGGCAGAAGATTGCGATTTAATATTATATTGGAGTCTTCTAGAAGTTTCTCTATATCGCTTCCGAAGGCTATCTCTGATACATCAACTATCAGTACGTGCGATTTTGTGAATCCATTCTTCTTTCCTAGCACATTGAAGCTTTTATCGTTCAACGCCTGACCGAGTGCTTGTGAATTGGTCACAACCTGTTTGGTGTATTCTTTTCCAAATTCTAACATCTCGGCAAGGGCTATCGCTTTTCCAGCCACATGATGTAAATGATGGTTGCTAACTGTAGCAGGAAATACAGTTTTTTTCAGTGCATCTTGATGGATTGCTTTTGATAGTATTGCACCACCTTGTGGTCCGAATAGAGTTTTGTGAGTGCTTATTGTCATTACATCGACTCCTTCCTTTAGTGGGTCTTGAAATTGTCCTCCACCCACCAGACCCGCTACATGAGCAGCATCATAACACACTGTTGCACCATGTTCATGGAAGAATTCTGTTAGTTCTTTCACTGGATGAGGAAATGGTAATACACTGCCACCAAACATTACTAGTTTAGGTAAAGTCTTGTTTTCTTTCTTCATTTCAAGAATCTTAGCTTTTGTTTCTTCAACCTTAATGTTCATTGTCTCATAGTCAAAAGGAAAATATTCTATTTCTAAATTCTTTACAGACCCAGCTGTTCCGAAGAATTTGCTTTTCCCGAAGCTTATGTGTCCACCAGATGCTATTGACAGTGACATCATTATGTCGTAAGGTTTTGTGAATGCAGTGTAAACCGCTATGTTAGCATTAACACCAGAAACAGGTCTAACATCTGCGTATTCTGCCCCAAATAATTCTCTCATCATCTCCATGCAAAGGAGTTCAACCTCATCTATGTATTTACAGCCAGCATAGACACGTTCTTTGGGAAACCCCTCAGCGTATCTATTTCCAAAATCTGAAACTACTGCTTCACGAACAGCTGGTGAGGGTATGTTCTCTGATGCAATCAAAGGAATTGATTGTTGAAACCATTTATGATGATCTTCCAACAAACTGAAGACTTTATTGTAATATTCTATAGGCTTCATTCTCTCTTCACTACTTTGTTTTCATTTTCATACTTTAGAGCATTTATGAAAAGGCAATGGTTAGGAGAAACCATCACTGAGTCCTTATTAATTTGACTATTTAGGTCATGAGATATTATAATAGGTGTGTCTCTTAGCAGAATTGCAGGTACTCTTTCATCCACTTCGCCCATAACTAAATGGGCTGCACCAGCTAAGTCATCGACTTGACAATGCCTTGTTATTTGTAATGGCTTACCATAAAGATCTTTAAAGCCTCTGCAGTCACGTACAGGACTAAATCCTGAGAAACCGAATGCAACACCTACCGTTCCTAAACGAAGTGGAGTGACTCTACTATCGACAATAACAATTCCTACGAATTTTCCCTTAATGTCATGGATTCTTTGTCTGATGTTTTGAGCTGATTCATATGGATTCGCTGGTGAAAGCACTGCATAGCCTAAAGGAACATTTTTTCGGTCGACACCAGCGTTAGCTATCATTACGCCTTCTTTTAGTGTACAGATAGCCTGATCAGTCCCCCCATAGATCTCATCAGCTTCCCGGATGATCAATTCCACATACCCAGGATCCAGATTATACCTTTTAGATAATTTCAGAGCTAGATCTGATGGCTTCACTTCTTCTAGCTTAACAATTCTTCCTTGAGATAGTGCAACGATCTTGCTCGTAATTGCAAGTATATCGTTATCTTCGATATTAATCTGTGAAGTGTCCAAACTGTGAATTATCACATTTATTATATCCTGATTAGGTTTGATGAGGCCAGTATGTATCTTGAAAAGTTGCATTATGATATCTCTCACATTGATAAGAAACTCTTTCTAATAGACTCATGCAACTATATGTAAAATGTATATATTAATTCTGAACTTTTACTGAGATTAATGGTGTATGATCTTGAAGATTGGAATAAATGCTGCCACGTTTTTAAAAGAGAAGCCAGAGAAACGAATTGAACTTGGCAAGGAAGCAGGTTTTGATGGAATTGAGATCCTAGCTTATCCTGAAGAGCTTACTCAAGAAAAGCGGGTTGGCATGAAGAGTCTATTAGAAAAGATTGGTTTAGAGACCATGATGATAGGTTGTGGACCACCCATGGCATTGAGTGGCGGTAAACTTTGTTTAGAGAGTTCTAATGAATCTATAAGAAAGAGTACTGTCGATTATGTGAAGGCTTGCGTTGATTGGGCGAACGACTTTGGAACAGACAAAGTCTATGTCGTAACGCCAACAAGTAAAAGCGATGTAAATAATCATGCACAGTCTTTGGAAATATTATATAATTCGTTGAATGAAGCTTGTGAATATGCGAAATCTTCTGGAGTAAAAATTTGTTTAGAAAACTCTCCTGGAAAAATTGTATCAGAAGCAAGTCAACTCAATCAAGTTATAAGAGATTTTAATATCGAAAATCTCGGGGCGTTGATAGATGTAGGACATCTAAACATGACAGATGAAGACCCAACAACAGCTATTATGAACACTGAGAAGCTGTATCATGTTCATTTTGACAATAATGATGGCAAAAATGATCTCCATACACCCCTAGACATTGGCACTATGCCAATAAGCAACCTTGAAAAAGCTATCAAAGCTCTGAAACTAAAGAAATATGATGGATATTATTCACTTGAGTTGCTTAATCTGCAAAATCCGATAAAAACATTAAAAGAGAATATTCAGATCTTGAAAGAGATCTATAATCGTGTCTGAAAATTTAAAAAAAATTCTCTGAGGGAAATAAAAAATGACCATTCCTTCAGAGTATATCTAGTTTTCTACCAGCTCTCTCAAATGCGCCTAAAGCTAAGTCTAATTGTTCTCTTGTATGATGAGCATTTACTATAGTTCTTACTCTGGCTGAGTCTTTTGGTACGACCGGATAGCTAAAGGCTTGAACGTAAATATTCTCTTCTTCATAGAGATACTTGCTTAGTTCACGCGCCTTATCTGATGGGCCGACAATCACAGGAGTTATTGGAGTTTGACTCACGCCAGTATTGAACCCTAGGTCATCTAGACCCTTCTTGAAATATTTCGTGTTATCCCATAGGTTTTGCACGCGTTCAGGCTCCCTTTCGATTATTTCGATAGCCTTCATCGTTGCGCCACATGTTGCAGGATCAAGGAATCCAGTTGAGAAAACAAATGGTCTGGATGCACGACGTAGATAGTATACTAGATTTTCACTGCCCGCAATATAGCCACCAACTGTAGCTATTGCTTTTGATAAAGTGCCCATTTGAACATCTACTTTTCCATAGGCGTTGAAGTGTTCAACAGTGCCTTTGCCAGTTTTTCCTAGAACTCCTGAAGCGTGAGCCTCATCTATGAAAATGAAAGCATCATATTTTTCTGCAAGCTCGATCATCTCTGACAGCTTGCAAATATCTCCATCCATGCTGAAGACTGCATCAGATATTATCATCGTCTTACCTTTTGCTCGTTCCTTCTGACTGGATTTTAGTTTCTCCTCTAGATCTTCCATGTCCAGATGTTTGTAGACCATGCGATCGACCTTTCGGGACATTCTGCAACCGTCAATTATACTTGCATGATTGAGTTCTTCACTCACGATAGTGTCACCTTCAGCCATTAATGGCCATATAGATCCTAGGTTTGCGATGTAACCAGTGGGGAAGCAAAGTGAGGCTTCTGATGATTTGAATTTTGCAAAATTACTCTCTAGCTCATTTTGTATATCATAGGTCATGATCATGCGTCCGGTGCCCATTCCTGCACCATATTTGTCAATAGCATCTTTGGCGGCCTGCATCATTTCTGGATTGTTTGCAAGTCCTAAGTAATTGTTTGCACATAAGACTAAAACTTCCTTTCCATCAAGAAATGATTTTGTGGAGTTGGGACCTGATAGAACTCTTATATGGGGTGCGAAACCTGCTTGTTTCAGTTCTGAAACTTTTTGATCTAAGAAGTTAGTTAGTCTTTCATTGGGCATTGTTAATAACCATTGCAAGAAAGATTTGACAGATGTATAAAATCTTTACAGTTAGTTTTCTGTTATTCTATTAATCGAGTTATGTTTTCAGAAAGAATCTTTCTCTTATCTTCATCAGTTATCTTTGCTAGATTTATCTTGGAAATCTCGAATTCTATGCCTCCACCAAGAGGATAATCAGATCCATAAAGCAATTTGTCAGATCCTATAGTATTAACAGCTTGAGTAATCCTTCTTGGATGCTGAGCATATGAAGTTTCAAGAAAAATATTCTTGTTCCTCTTTGTTACATTCATACATTCAGGATCAATCATATGCGCGATAATGAACTGTCCCTCTGGAAAATTCTCTGCCAATTTTCCGACATAAGTAGCGCTTCCAAGTAATCCCCATCCTGTATGAATCATTATTGGGATCTTCAAACTAATAGCCTTCTCAATTAAACGTAAGACGGTTTTGTTTGTTAGATAATATCCGCCTAAAACTGGGTGAAGTTTCAATCCTCTAAATCCAAATTTCTTGACCAAAGAATCGATTTGATTGCAGCAATTTTCTATTCTTGGATCTAACCAAGCGAAACCGAAAAGTCGATTTGTATTATTTTTGATTGATTTTGCCAGTTCGACATTAGAGTTCCACAATCTGTGAGGTAGATGAAAATTCGGCATTACTATTGCATTGTCTACATTATTTTTATCCATCTCTGTAAGTAAATCTCCAACTGATACGGGACTATCACCAGAATCTGAGTAATGAAAGGGATCACCTTTACCCACATGAATATGAGCGTCAAAAATCATTTCGTCACCTAACTCTATAATTATATTTCATAATAATAGAAATACCGGCCGATAGGAAAAAATATGAACATTAGGAAAATTTTCGGCATTTGGAAATAAACATGTATTTTGTTAAAATGTCAGTTTTTAATTATGGACTTAAGTAGCTCAGCATATTTTGTTGAATCCATTAGTACTTTTATTTCTTCGAGATTTTCTGGTTTAATAACTGCAATCCAACCTTCATCATATGGACTCATATTAATCAAATCTGGTTTGTTAGATAGAACATCGTTAACTTCGATTATTTTACCTCCTATAGGAGCGAAATAATCCGATACAGCTTTTACTGATTCCACAGTACCAAGAGGCTGTTTGCTTGTAACATCGATATTGCATTTTGGAAGATCAACGAAAACAATTTCATGAAGTGATTTCTGTGCGTAATCTGTTACTCCTATACGACAGACATCTCTCTCCACCTTGAGCCATTCATGATCTTTTGAATAGTAGAGTCCTTCTGGAACTTCATAATCTTCGATTTTCAATGAAAATCCACATAGTTATTTTATTTCTTAACTGCAATTTTTGGAATTAATCATGAACTTCTTTTAACACCATAAATCTTGGGATCATAAAATGGGACCCCAACAATTTCAGCATCAATTAGTTTTCCATGAACTTCAATAGAGACTTTATTTCCTTCATTTGAATATTCGATTGGAACATATCCCATCGCTATACCCAAATTTAGTAGGGGAGAATAAGTTCCACTGGTTACTGTCCCTATATTTTCGCTATTTTTAATTATCTTGCATTTTGCTCTGGGTATACCTTTACCTATGACTCGTAGGCCGACTCGTTTTATCTTGATTCCATCTTCTTTTTTTCGGATAATTGCTTCTTTACCTATGAAATCTCCTTTATCCACTTTAACAACGAAACTGAGTCTTGCTTCTAATGGATTAGTAGATTCTGTGATATCATTTCCATATAGACACATTCCAGCCTCTAAACGCAGAACATCACGTGCTCCGAGACCACAGGGTTTGATTTCATAATCTTTACCAGCTTTGAGTATATCTTCCCACAATTCTAGTGCTTTACTTGGATCATTTACTGATGCATTCATGACACTGATTTCTATTCCATCCTCGCCAGTATAACCAGTTCTCGAGAGAATACACTCTTTTTCACTTATCTTTGCGAACATACAGTCAAAACGTATAGTTTCAGATAGATTAGTTGTTGTTAATTTTTGAACAGTAGCTAAAGCTTTGGGACCTTGTATAGAGATCATTGCGGTTTCGTTGGAAGCTTCTTTTAGTTCAACCTTGTAGTCCTTAGAGTTCTTTTGAATCCAAGTGAAATCCTTTTCACGATTGCCAGCATTGAAAACCACAAGATATTGGTTGTCTCCCAGTTTGAATATGACTAAGTCATCTTTAATTCCACCCTCACTATTACAGAGAAGAGTATATTGGGCGTGGTTAGATCGCAAAGTTGTAACGTTATTGGTTGTAACATAGTTTAAGAAAGCTTCAGCGTCAGGACCTGAAACGAATGTTCTACCCATGTGGGAAATATCAAATATTCCAACACTATTTCTAACAGCTAAACACTCAGGGCCTACTCCTTCATACCATAAAGGCATCTTAAAGTCTGCAAAGTCAACTAGATGACTGTTCTTTTCATGATATTGAAATAACTGTGTCTTAAGTGTCAAACTATATACACCATTATTGTACTTCAACTCTCACAGTTGGTGAAGCCATTTTCTTGTGGTCCATGTCACCAGTCCAGAATGATCTTAGAAGATAAGTTCCTGATTTTTCTGGTTTCCATTTGAATGAGTAATTACTTCTTTCGATTGTGGCCATACCTAGGTTATTCCATGTTGATCCTTCGTCTTCACTTATTTGAATGAAGATTAAAGCTAAATGTTCTGGCCATATGCTACCACTAATTGTTGTTTCAGTATCTTTATTCATTGTCTGGTTTGGTATTTCGCAGGTAAGTATGCTTTTGGCTTTTGGTGAGTAAGGTGTTCCCATGAGTATTCACATGACTGTAGAGAGTTTTATGAAGCGTATTCTTGCCACCCTTAAAAGTGTAACCAAGAAATCAGAAAAGATGTTTATCTGTAATTTTTGGCTTATTGCCTACCTTACTTATAATAATATTATTGAATCCTATTTTTCTTATCCTTGAAGCAACTTTCTCTACATTACGTGTGAAAGTATTAATGAAAACAGATGGCCCAGTATCTATAGAATACCAGGCAGAAAGTTGTTCCGATCTCATGGCAACTACCTCTTTAATCACCATTAGTGTTTCAGGTTCCCATAGAATCATATGATCGTTACCTGTCATCGTTGTTGCATGAAGATTCAGTGTATCTTCTTCTGACAATCTACTGATTGCTGCAACATCTTTAAGATAAATTGCTCTCTTCATGGTCTCAACTATGACTCCTATTCGTTTTAATCTCTGAACGAAAAGTGGAGAGCCTAGGACTTCTTTATGAGCCTCATCTGTTTTAACTTGGGAGAAAATAGGAACGATTACCATAGAAAGATCTAGTGAATCACAAGATGCAATCTGATCTGCATAGGATTTACCATTCTTATTTGCATACCATAATGCGTATGCTCCAGCTAGACTTCTAGTTGCGGATCCTGCTCCGAGTCTGACTATTTCAGAGAGAGTAATATGATCTAATGATAATCCTAGAGCTTTGGATGCGGCTAAACCTAGAGCAGCGAATCCTGATGCTGAGAAACCAAGCCCTTTACCTTCTTTTATACTGTTTTCAGAGACAATTTTCATTTTATCTTTACAATTGGACAGAGTTCTTAACTCATTTAGAACGGTTAGAATTCTATTTTTCTCTTTTTCCTGAGGCTTTTTATCATTGATCTGAATCTCATCTTCCCCAAGATCTTTGATTATTTCTATTGTAGTTGTTGTCTTCATAGCTTCTATACATATGGAAATGCTGTCATGGAAGGGAATTCTTCTAGTTGGATCCATTAATCCATGATATTTGATTAGACCTTGAATTGGATGAGCCTCAACTGTAACTTTCATGACTATCGGATTTTCAAAGTTTCACCAAGTTATTTAAAGACGTAGAAAGATGACATTTTTGGTAAGTTATTGCTTAATGAAGACTTCAATAAATTTTTCAAGTCGCTGGACTCCGCCAAAGAATGAAAGTCCCTTTATTTGTTTTGAGAATGGTTTCATGTTTATCGCTCTTATTTCATGCAAAAAATATATATACAAAATTATTAGAACTTGACTGCCAGTGACGCGATTAATGACAGAGACTAAAAAACGTCTTCCTTTCATGTCAGCACGTCAAATAGCTTTGACGGCGGTCATTGGTGGTATAGCATTCATATGTGAAGCAATAGGACTATGGCTACCAACTCCATGGCCTGGCGGAACAATAAACATTGGTGGATTTGCTATCACTCTAGCTGCCATGGTAGCAGGTCCTTGGGCAGGAATGATAGTGGGTTGGCTTGACTTATTTCCCATGGCAGGATTCGGTCCTATAGCTGGCTGGTTGTATTTTTGGACACCTCTATATACTGCTGTAACATACAAACCGATTTATCGATTAGTCCTAAAACACAAGTGGATAGGACTCAGCGTATTCTTTGTCAATCAGCTTTTCAATATGATGGTTCCACACAATCTTCTATTCGCTTGGTGGTTCAGTGAAGTCACTGAGGCGTTCCCCTCAATATGGAGTGCTTGGGTTTACATGACAGTGTTTGGAACTCCAATATTTGCTTGGATCTATGTTGTCTTACCTATGATTGTACTGGCTACAGCCACGGATTTTGTCGAACCAAGATGGAATTGGTTCCCGCCTGGATTCAAGAGATGGAAAATAATCCTTCCTTTAATTATCATAGTGGGTGGTTTACTGCCGTTGTTTGTTTTCACTAACGAAGAGTTGGCAAGATTAACTGCAAGTTTCACTGGATGGATAGTTGCGATGCCTGATCCCGTGCGATGGATAGGTTTTGGTATTGCATTAATTGTTATGTTTGGACTCCTTTGGTACATATACAAGAAGGCCAAGAAGAACTAAGTAAAACTAATAACCATCCCCTTCTTCTTTTGCTACCTTCATTCAGAAAATATCTTCTACTGAGGCTCATCAATGAAGAAAGATATTGAAATTGAAATCAGTGACGTAACGTGGACTTATAGAAAAACAGAGACACCTGCGATAACTAATCTAAACATAGAGATCAAACCGAGTGAAATCATATTCATAACTGGTCCTGCTGGAGCAGGGAAGACAACACTATGTAGATTCATCAATAGTCTGATACCTCACTTCTACACTGGCAAACTTGAAGGCAAAGTAGTTGTTAGGGGAATGGACACAGCTGAATACCCACCAGAGATACTTTGTGGACATGTTGGACTTATCTTTGATAACCCTTCGAATCAACTTTTCAATTTGACAGTGTATGATGAGATAGCCTTCGGACCTGAGAACTTATGCATTCCACCAGATAAGATACGAGAGATAGTTGCCGATGCACTGAAATTCTGTCGGCTAGAAACTTATGTTGATAAGACTCCACATCATCTTTCAGGAGGAGAGCAACAGGCCTGCGCTCTTGCTTCTATAATGGCGATGAGACCACAGATATACGTTCTCGATGAGCCAACGGCGAACCTAGATCCACACGGTACAGAGCTTGTTTTTAATAGAGTAGAGGATCTCTTTCGCACTGAGAAAAAAACAGGCATTATAGTTGAACATAAACTTGAACAAATATCAAAACTAGCTGACCGTATGATAGTTCTTGACCAAGGAAAGATAATCCTTGAAGGAAAACCAAGGGAAGTCATGCAATCTGTGGATAAGCTTTCACAACTTGGACTTAAGGTTCCCCAAGCTACGCTACTAGCTTATAACCTTCAAAAAAAAGGGATCAATCTACAGAATCTGCCAACAAGCTTGGAGGAAGGCATCAAGACTATTTCAGGATTACTTGACCAAGGTAAATTAGAAGTTACTGATAAAAATGCTGATCAACGGGGAGAAAATATAGTTGAAAAAACTCCAAATGAAAAGGAAGTTTTGATAGACTGCCAAGATATATGGTATACCTACCCAGATGGCACTGAAGCTCTAAAAGGCGTAAATTTGAAAATACATAAGGGTGATTTCTTAGGGTTAATAGGAAGGAACGGATCAGGAAAAACAACTTTAGCAAAAATCATTAAAGGTCTCTACAGTCCAACAAAAGGTAAAGTATTAGTTTCCGGCACAGACTTATTCAAGAAAACTGGAATCGACCGTGCAAAAACAGTAGGCTATGTTTTCCAAAACCCTGACGATCAAATATTCTCCAAAACAATTCGAGATGAAATTGGTTATGGTTTAAAATTTTTGAAATTATCAAAAGATGCAGAAGATAAACTAATCAATAAAGCTGCAACCACGATGGAACTTCAAGATCATCTTGATAAAAATCCTTTTGATGTAAGTCAAGGTCTGAGACAGAGAGTAGCAATAGCTTCTGTATTGATCTTTGAGCCTGAAATATTTATAATTGACGAACCAACAACAGGCCAAGACTTTGCAAGATCGAAGATCATAATGGATATGGTAAGAACTCTGCATGAAATTGGTAAAACAATCATAATAGTTACACATGACATGGAACTGATTGCTGAGTATGCTAAACGACTAATAGTGATGAAAAGCGGAAAGATGCTTCTCGATGGCTCTACCAGGAATGTCTTTTCCCAACCGAAAATGCTACAAGAATCCTCTATAAAACCTCCACAAATTACGAGCTTAGGTCAAGCCCTTTCAAAATATAGTGTTCCTCCAGACATTCTTACTGTAGAAGAAATGGAGACCATACTCACAATAAAGAAAGTTAGTTAATTTATGGAGAATTCAATCAAAGGAGAAATAATGATTTGTCTTTCGGATTGTTAAGCGAGGATTTTAAGATTTATAAAAATATTGACAGCGTCATACATCGCCTCGACTCGCGCGTGAAATTCTTTTGGGTACTGGTGGTAGGCATAGTCATGATACTCTTCAAAGATCCAATTTGGATGTTTGCATTCTCCATCCCTGCATTTTTCTTAGTAAGCTGGATGGCTAAAATGACATGGAATGACTATAAGCCAATCCTCGTACCAATAGTCATGATATGTACTCTTGCTTTCTTAATTAATCAATGGCTATATCCCTACGAGCATACAACCTTCTTATTCTATCTAATTCCTGACATGGGTGTAATCGGACCTGCTATACCTGTCAGTCTTGAATCTCTTCTACATGCGTCAGCAATAGTATTGAGAATTCCACTATTAATGGGACCTGTCAGAGTTTTCATAGGAACAACACCCATGAAAGATTTGGCAAGTGGTTTTACAAAAATGAAATTCCCACCAGAAGTTACAATGTCCATATCAATAGCTATGGGTTATCTCCCCGTACTGCTCGCACAACTTCGCTCAGTTATGGAGTCTCAGATGGCACGAGGTTACACATTCGAATCAGGAACTAAAAATCCAGTAAAAGCATTAACACAATTTACACCTCTTATGGTACCATTAGTAATGAGATCTATAATTCGAGCCGAGTTTCTTGCTGCAGCCATGGTCTGCCGAGGTTTTGAATATGATCCACAACACAGAACTTACCTAAAAGAAATCAAACTCAGAAGAAATGATAAGATAGCCTTAATCTTATGCTTTTCAGGTCTAGGATTCGCGATATATGCAACTATTATGGGTTGGCCTAGGTGGGAGGTTTTCTCCTTACCCCTTATTAAGTCATTATTTGGAATTGCTTAGGTTAATCAAATTGTTGAAAAAAATATCATGATTAACGTTATGGTGATTGAAAATGAGACCTGTACTAGAATTTTTCAGTAGTGACGAAATCTACGAAATACATCAGACATCACTTGAGATTTTAGAACGTGTAGGAATGAAATTTGAGAGCCCTGAAGCTCAACAGATCCTTAAAAATGCTGGAGTTGAAGTCGATTCAAAAGGCGTTGCCAAATTCCATTCGGATCTTGTTGAAGAATATATCAAGATGGCCCCAAGATCTGTTGTCTTGAGAGGAAGAGATCCAAAGAAAGATGTCTACCTTAGAAATGATCG
>Ga0164321_10000042_pt1 | contig 17236 bp, 10 predicted proteins | sample GuaBasSediGuay12_FD_121799 | JGI IMG/M metagenome (GOLD analysis project Ga0164321, IMG submission 121799) | Subseafloor sediment microbial communities from Guaymas Basin, Gulf of California, Mexico - Guay12, Core 4567-28, 21-24 cm | ecosystem: Environmental > Aquatic > Marine > Hydrothermal... | reverse complement strand
TCATTACTTGAATCAGACACTTTTTCTTCAACCTTAATGTCTTCTTCGACAGAACCGTCTTTTTTTACTTCAACGTTTTCTTTTACTTCTTCAACATTTTCTTCTTGAGGATTATTTTTTTTGAACTCCTGTACTTTATCAAATATTTCCCTTTGAGGTAATCCTTGATCTTGTAAAGAACGTACGTATTCGATTAATGTCATTTAACTTAATTTATTATCTTGTAAGAATTTTTCTGCTTTATCTTGCTTGCCTTTTTCTAAATCAAAAACTGCTGCGTCTTCTTCTACAGTGGGTAGTTTATTAGTTATAAACTGCTTTAAATAATTTTTAATAAAATAATTCATGTAGTTTTCTTCAAACTTTATTTTATTTTTCTGAGTTAAAGGTAGATCTTTTTCATAAGACCAAGCCAAACTACCAGCGTTTGCGTTTTGTGCCATTTGATCATCTTCTTCTTCACTAGATCCTTTAGCTATGAAAACGTTCCAAGCCGCTACAACCTCTTGCTCTTGCTGCATTAATCCAGAAACTTCTGCATTAACAAAAGGTTTTACTTTTCTTTCTATTTTATCCATATCAAACCTAAGCACGTTTCTACCTTTACCCATGCCTATGTCTATTATTTCGTAATCAAAAGATCCATCAGGATTTTTTAATATAAACTCTTCAGCTACTGCGGCGTCTGGAGTTAAATTACCTTCTTGATCAGAAGATTCACTATTTAAAACACCACTATCTACTAAAAGCTTTAACATGTCTGAATTTATATCAGGAGTTTCAGCTACTAAATCGCTACCAGAGTCTATCAACGCTTTAAGGGTATTGCTGTTTATAATTAGCTTTTTATCCAATATTCCTCCTTCAAAAACAATTTCTTGAGAACCATCTTCTAAAATCTTTAAACTAACATTATAACCCTCTGTTTTAGAAAAACCTGGTCTATTAGTCATTATACAATGAGCTACTAAAAAAGAATAATCATTAGTAACATCATAATATTGATCTGCAGTTACAGACAACTGATCTACAAGTTTTTGTATAAAATCTAAAGATTTTTGTGGAGCAGACTCTAGTATTTGTAACTGTTTATGTTCATAGTCACAGTTATCACTAGTACATTTACCTGATTCAACAGCCATTTTTAATTTAGCATACTTAATACCAGTCTCTTTATAAGCATTATCCAATATACCAAAACTAGTATCTATATTACTGGCAACATATTTTTTGTTATAAGCTAAAGCGTTACTTTTGTTTATTTGCTGTATTGAAAGATTGTATTTTGTATTTTTATTTTCCATGCTTATTATATTTTACCTCCTAAACTACCTGCTATACCAGCAACAGAGCCTATTGCTCCGGTTATTGCGGCTGTTTGATCTCTTTGAGCTGCAGCTGCTTGACCTCTAAGAGCTGCTATTTGGTTAGAAACTCTATCTAATTGCTGCATTTCTCTTTGTTCTGTTTGATTAAACACAAATGTTTTACCTTGAACATCAGCTTGTTGTAATCTTTGCTCTTCTGACATTTTTTGCTGAATAAGAGTTGCTTCTCCTTGAGCTCTTTGTTGTTCGTTTCTTGCTTCTTGAGATTCTATATCTGCTGCTATACCTTGTTTACTTCTTAAAGCAGCTTGTGCTAGCGCTGTTGCTCCACCTGCACTTGCGCCAGTTGCTCTTAAAGTATCTAATGTTTGAGCTAAAGCTAAATCAGTTTGCTCCATTTGTATTTCTGTCGCTTTTGTAGCTACAGAAAGTTTTTCAAATGGATTACTTAATAAACCAGTTAGGCTTTCTACACCAGCATATGGATTTATTATTTCTTGACGATTCATTTCAAGTTGCGCGAGCTTAGCTTCAAGCTTTTTCGCTTTTCTTTCAGCTCTTCTTCTAGCTCTTCGAGCTGCACTTGACCCGAAAATACCGCCACCGATACTTACTGCCGCTCCAATGCCGGCTGCTACTACACTCATATTATTTATTTTTTAATTTTAATTTTTTCATCATGCTTTCAATGCTAATGTCTGGATCATTAAAGTCTTTAGCTACAACTTCATCTAACACATCTTCAGGCGTAGACTTATCTGTAGCATGCACAGTTATCCAAATAGTATCTTCATGCATGTATATTAATCTTTTTGTTCCTGGTTTAGTTATACCATTATAAGGTGCTTTAACTCTTTTTATTCCTTCATCTGTTAATACAGATACATCGCCTTTTTGTACAAAATAAGGGTGTTCAACCTTATGTATACCAGTAGAGACTATTTGACCTTTAGGCATAAATATCTCTCTAATATATAACCCATCAGCAAAAGTGTGCTTTAATGGATTTATCGTGTTAACAATTTTATTTCTACCAGCTTCTTCAGGATCACCATAAGATCCTGGTAAACTTAACAATTGTTCTTCAAAGTCTATTATTAACTCTCTAAAACGTTCTATATGTTTTATTTGTTCTAACGTTTGCTCTTGTTTTACTAAGGAATTGTTCATTTAATTTAATTTAATATCCGTTATTCATGTCGTAATTACTCTCGACAGAAAATAAAGTTTTTTCACCACCAGGATCTGTTGTGGTGTCAGTTGATAGTTTAACCGTAGAATAAAATCCTTTTAAACCGGTTATAGCTGGACCAAAGTTAACTTCTTGAGGTCTAGGTCCAGTTTTGTTAATTATGTTAGCTACGTATTTGTTTTCTTTTATTGTGAATCCAGCATAAAATTTATTTAAAGGCGGTATAAAAGCTCCAAACACAGTACTATAATCAGCATTAGTAACATAACCATTAATAATAATTTTCGTGTTAGCTGATAAACTTACAGGATCACTTAGCACGATGATACTAGTAGTTGAATCATAAGAAACTATAGTTCTAGTTCCGCTTATATCATCAGATGAAACACTACTACCTTCAAAAATAAAACCACTAATAGTTCCTGGGTTTATCTGTATAGTATTTGAAGCTGTAACGTCTGCTGCTATTCTAGCTGATCCTTCTGTTAAAACGTACTCTCCTTCATCGTAACTACGTATAATAGCAGAGTTATCTGTTTCATTAGAAAAAGCTATTCCAGCAGGAGAAATAAACTTTATTGGTCCTGTTTGATCTGAAACAATACTATCTACTTGCCAACCGCTACTACCTTCATATCCTATTGTTTTAAATGTTTTAGAATTTGTAGGATTTGGATTAAATACAAATGTTATAGAAGTAGGATTATCTTTTCCATAAAAATTACCTCTTGGCACTTGGTTGCTATAGTGTCTAAATAGCTTAGCTTTTCTATACTCTGGATTAGGTGATCCATCAGGTAAGAATTCCTCATCTATTGTTTTTACAGAATAAAAGTTGTTTCTTAAACTAAACATTTCATCTGGTATGTAATCAAAAAAGCTAACCCAACCTTGTGCTCTTTCATCAAAATTTAAAGTGTCATTTTTAGCAACTCTAATAGGACTTTGAGGACTTTGCGGATTTTGAATAGATACCACGTATTCGCTTCCGTATATATCATAAGCACCTAATACTTTTCCTTTACTAGATATAGTCTTTGCTAAGACAAGGTTATCCCTAAAAAAGTCTTTCATTCCATATGAAGATATTTCTTCAATAGAACCTCCAGATAATCTCAAGACAACATTGTTGTTTTTATCTGTAAAGTATTTTCTATTGCCATATATAGCAAAGCTTTCTGGGTTTTCTGAAATACCGTATTTTCCAAGTAAAGGTTGTATTGCTCCTATAACTAAGTTAGAACTAGTAACCGCTCCACCTCCTTCTGCAGAAAATATAGCGTCTTTATCTATTAAAGCTCTACTTACTTTTAGTTCTTGGAATATATTTAAGTTAGTATCTTCAGCATATAATTTTTGTATGCTTCCATTTGCTGGATCTAAAGATTTAGTTATATCTTCGCCAACAGAAAAAACATTTGTTCTGTTTATACCTGTTCTTGAATTAAATATTCCAGAATAAATTATAGTGTTAAATCTTCTAGTTTGTTGAGGTTCTTCTTCTACTATATATGCTTTTGCTCCAAAATCAACAGAGGTATTGTTAAAACCACCTCTTATTCTAGATTCTTCGATAACCCAAGCATTATCTTCAGGTAATCCAGTCTGCACTGGGTAACCTCCTAAATCTTCAGGTATACCAAAAGACCCATTCCAAACTGGTTGTTCAGTTGGAGTTTGATTATTTGTCTTTTTCAGTAGAAAAGTATTAAAATATTTTACTTCTATTATTGCACCTGCCATATTTAATTATTACTTATTTTATAATATAATTACTATATTATAGCAAATTGGAATTGGTCTACGTTGTTTGGTCTATCTATTTGCTCTCTTTGTGCTAAATTACTAGCGCAACTATTACCACCATTGTCTAATTGTTCAGCAACACCTTGTATCGCGGCAGTGTTATCAAATGGCGTAAAAGCATATTCAGGAGCGGTAGGATATGGAGCAGTTAGCGACCAGTTTTGAGACCATTCGGGGAATCTTTTTCTATCATCTTTTCTCCAAACAGACGGTATTAATCCACTATAACTCCACATCGCCCATACTTTTATTAAAGGTTCGTAATCAGTTGTTGTTCCGCTTGTTGGAACATAAAACCAAGGACTAGCTTTAAAATTAAAAGGACCATGATATGTATATATTATTTGAGGGCCATCAGCAACATAATCGTGATTAGGATCCAAAGCAGCTACACCACCTCTATTGTAACCATCTAGAGAGGCTTGGCCTCCAGTTGCTGGTATTAGATAAAATTGTTTGTCACCAGTTACACTATTTATTTGCGTGGTTTTTATTCTCTCTATTCTTCTAGCTGGTCGTCCATCTAAAACTCTAGCTTGCATAGCGGCTTTGGTAATTGGGCCATTATTATAATTCCAACCTTCTCCTGGAGTTATTACAGTACCGTTAACGTCCTTGAACAACTTCATGCAACCAGTTAAAGCGGTACCTGGTGCTCCACCTTCCACAGGAGTACTATCGTCACCTTCTAATATTTCATAAGTCCAAAGATAATTTGCAGCATCGTAACCAGTAACAGCTATTCTACCGTGTATTAACGGTGGGTATCCCCAGTTATCTATTTCAGCAATAGTTCCTGGTGTGAAACCTCTTGGCTTTAAAAGAGACGGCTGCGCTTGAACTAAATGATTACCAGCTGTTATAGGAGTGCTTAGTGGTATAGTTATTTGGTTTGAGCCTTGACCTGATAAAGCCTGTGAGTATTCAACCATTGAAAAACTTGGAGCTGTACCATTGTTATTAGTATTATCACAACATAAATTTGCGTCGTCAATAGTGTTATCAAAATAACCTAAGCCGTATATATACCAACCATATTGATCTGGTGACGCGCCTATATTTGTATCTCTTATTTCAAAAAGAGTACATGGGTAATGCCACCATTTAGTTTTTCCAGTAAGAGGTTGACAATTGTAACCACAAAAAGGTTCTTGTTGATCGGCAGCAAGAAGCCACTGTGGAGGTTTAGAATAATCTGGTGCGCTACCTATAAAACTTAAGTTGTAATCACTTATACTCGGAGTGTAAAGACCATACAGATCTACTTCTTGGTTTTTGTTGTAAAAATTAAAGTTAGTTAACTCTACGTTCATGTTTACTTCTACCTGCAAGAAAACAAGACCAGAACCACCATCTTGTAATGCTAGCGTAATATAGTAAATACCTGCTGCCATTAACTCGCTTTGATCAGAAAAATTATTTATTATTCTAAACTGTTTATTACCATTAAGTACTGGAGTTAGTGTTTGTAAAGAAAATATAGGACTACCATCTATTTCAGCAGGATCACCATTAGGAGATCCGAAATTTTGACCCCATATAAATCCATCTATAAAATTAGTATCTATTACTTCAACATCTCTAGTTGACAGAGCTCTACTGCCATCACTTGGATTTGGATCTGTAATATTAGCTGCTCCATTGTTAAATTCAAAATTAGCTATATCTTGAACACCTTTGTTACTACGAACTGGAACTAAAGGAAAACCATCTGGTCCTATAGGATAAGGAGCACCTCCTGATCCATATAAAACGTCTGGTAAATTATCATTTAATGCTTCTACTGTAAAAAACTCAGGCGCTACGTTGTTTAGGTTAGCTGTTTTTGTTATATAGTTTTCTTGTCCTGCTACCTCAACTCTGATAGTAAAATTAAATTGCCTTTGATTCTGGTCTTGATTATAAAAATAATAAATATTATCAAAATAATTACTATTCGCAGGAATATTTTCACCTACACCACCACCGCCAGTGTTAGAAGTTGTTTTAACTTGCCAAGGACCAAAACCTGATGGGTTTGTACCTGTGTTGATTAATCTAAAATAATCTTTTACATTTGCTTCGTTTACATTTTCACCATCTTCATTTGTAATCGCGGCAACACCGTTAGGAGCTGCAAACTCAACAACGTCTGTAAGAGGGTCTAATTGTATTACTTGCCCAAAAGAATTAACAACTTGAAATGGAGCATTAAGTATAAAACCATCATCACCTGCAGCGGTATTTGAAGCTTTTAATCCCTCATCAAAATTATCGTTCCATGTGATATCTGCTCCAGCTGGATCATTTTGACTATTTAATATAGCTGCGTTTAAATCTGATATTTTACCAGAAGTAGACGTTTCCCAGAAAATATCTAAAGCGCTTTCTACAGGTTCTGTTTCACAAATAGCTAAGTATTGTAAACCAGGTGTAGTTAATTTAAATGCTGGATCTGTAAGTGGTCCTGTAGTTGGTAAAAAAGATATTTGAACATTATCTTCTAATGTAACAAAAACAGGGTTTCCAGCTGCGTTCTTTAAAGTTACATTCATTTCTCCAGTAACAGGATCAAAAGTATTGGCTGAAACATAGGTTTCTGCTGGTATACCTTGCCCTGTAACTAAATAGTTCTCTAACGTACCAGGAATAGTATTAATAAAAATAACTGGATCTGCTGAAAAAGAAAGTAAGTTAAAACTTATTCCTGGAAGAGTACCTGGTTTAACTTCACCACCTGCAGGTAAATAGTTTGCGTTAGCTAATTGACCTATTTGATTCTCTGTACTTAATCTAGCTATTAAAGGATTTGATTCCACATCATAAAACTGAGGGAAATAGTTTAATAGAGGTGGATTTATAGGGTTAAAATCAAATAAATCACCTATTGTAGATATAACTGAAACAGTGTCTGTTGTTCTTTGAGGATAATATTGTGTATTTGTTTCTCCAACAGTAAAAGGAGTTGCTGGAGCTGTGTTTTGAACCCTACCTATTAACTGAACAGAACTTCTAAACTGTTTTTGATCAGGTCCCACTTCTGTTAAATCTCTAGGTACTTTGTTAATGTTGTCGTTTATTAAAACCGTATGAGATGTTTGGCCAATTTCTTTAGTTAAATCATCAGGATATGAAGCCATTATACCAGGAAGATATACATTGTAGTATTCTTGCTCTTGCTGTTTTACAACTATCTTATAAGAGTACCAACCTAATGGGTTATATTCTGAGCTCGCCACGTTACCATTGTATAAATTATCATTTGGTATAGGTGAACTAACTAATAGTTTTAAAGAATTACCAGGCCACAGGACTGTGTCTATAGTTCTATCTATGTATGGTGAAAAAAGAGTTGATCCTCCTAATTCACCAGAGCTTAATATAACTGACGTCTCTTTACTAGACAATATAACACTAGATTGTCTTCCGTATCTATCTGATAAAACAAAACCAACTTGATAGTTTCTATTTGTTTTAACAGAGCTATTTGGATATTCTATTCTGCTAGTATTGTCTTCTACGTTTGCGCCAGGTTCAAAAATTAAAACCACAGAAAAACCAGGTCCAGGTGTTCCAATTGGAAAAGTAACATCTTCAGATAAAGTTATATCTGCTGCTCCAGTTCCATTATTAGTAGTTGAGGTTAGAAATGTACCTTCTGGAATTAAAACCCCATAAGAATTAGAAGAGATAAAAGATCCTACGAAAAATCCTGCATCAGCTTTTGTTACATCTACAGTTATTGTAGTTCCAGCTGTATAAGTTGCTGCTGCTCCTACGTAACCAACAGTAACATCATTTATGTTAAACGTAGATTTTCTATTAGAAGTTACATTATAATCTAAAGAAGCTGGAGGTGTTATTTTGTTTTGAAAATTACCATACATAACTCTATTTCCAGCAACTTCCTGTGCTTGAGCTCTTACAGGTACTTTATCAAAAACTCTAATTAATTCTGATTCTGGAAGAGTTTTAGTTGGTTTTATAGATTCGTATTTATAAGAAAAATAATTAGTATCACCTATTTCTAATAAAACATTATCATCTAGTAGTCCAGCTCCTATTGTCGATGAAATTTCTAAAACACCTGCTACTGGATTACTTGGGTCTGTAGGTTCAAAACTAACAACAGTGGTTCCATCAGGTATACCCGCACCTGTTACCGGGCTTCCTACTTGAACTCCTCCTTTTATTTGTTTTATGTTTATTTTAAAACCTCCAGCAAAAGCAGGTTCATCAGTTAAACAAACCGCAGATTGATTTATAATAGAGTCTATGTTTAGTGTTTCTACAACTCTTACAGCTAAGCTATCAGATTCTTTATAAAGTATATCTATTGATTTTATTTTTAAAGCATCTTGTATTGTGTAATTAGTAAAAGGCAATGGTATTCTTAAGTCTATTTGGTTTACTTTATTTTCCATAAAATAAACCACAGTACTTCTATAACTTTCGTCTTGATCATTTTTAGATTGACTACCTAATTGACCACTTGCTGCAGTAGGATCTACATACATAAAATACCCATCTTGTTTGGGTATAAAAGCTATTTGAGTAAACGGAGCAAATATAGAGTATTCGTTATCTACATATTTAAATCTATAACTAAATCTAGCGAACCTATCTTCTAAATAATCAGGATCACCTGAAAAGTTAGGATCAAAATAAGGATTAGGGTTAAATACAAGTCTTTGATTATTTGCTATTGTTATATTGCCACTAAGCGTAACTTCTTCAAGAACCGCATCATAACTTGTAACCGTAAAACCTGTATCTGTAAGTGAGTTATCACCTCCAGATAGGTTATCTTGTATAGAAACAGTAGAAGCAACTCCATATGGTGAACTTGATGTGTTTATTTCACCTCTAATGTTATCTATAGGTATAATATTATTCGCTACAATTGTAGCGCTAGCTAAAGCACTACCACCGTTTGGTAAAAACAAACTACTTACGTCTTTCATTGTGCTTTCATAAGGAATAGCACCGGTAGATAAAATGCTTTTGTTCCACAGTTCCATGCACTGATAAGGGTTATACTTAGCTACAGATATTTGATCTTCTGTAGAATAGTAAGTAGGATTTGTGTTTTGAGGATTTGGGTTAGCTAGTGTTGTGTTTATTACTCTTGGTTGATTACGATTATCAGTAAAGAAAAGTAAATCTTGTAATATATTAACCCCTGTTATTAAGTTTGTTTGTGAAAAGTTAAGAAAAGCTCCTTTAACTAAAACAGTAGATTGATTAGTTATAGTGTTTGTAGATATTATGAAATTATTAGCTGTGCTTTTATAAGTAAATCTATTTGGATTAGGATCTTTCCAGTTTGTGAAAAATAAATAAACAGTATTGTTAAGTTCATCAGCAAAGCTACCAATACAAATTATATCTAAAACACCTGTTAAATCAAAGTAATTAGATACAGAAACATTACCAAGAGTGTTCTCTAAGTTACCAACCTGTGCACTTTCTGATTTACTTATTTGAGCGTTTCTTGCGTCTCTATACTCACCTTCGGGTAATAAACGAGCGTCCAAGTCTTTATTCATCTTGGACTTTATAAAAGTATTTTGAACTTTAGCCATTAAATTTTAGTGTTTTATCCATTTAGACTTACCTCTCATAACTTGAACTATTTCTTCTAGTTTTATATTAGAAAGTCTTATTTTAGCATTTCTTAAAGCTGCTCTTCTATCTTTTTTAAATCTAGCTATTATAGCTTCAGATGTATTAGCTCTGTTAGCTAATAAATTATAAGATATACTCATGTACATTGCTTCTTCAGCTAGCTTTGGAACTTTAGTATCTAGATCGTAAGCTAATCCATCAGAGATGTATTCTACAACTACAAGAGTGTTTATTAAATTACTAGAAAAAGTAAATGTTCCGTATTTTTCGTTTATTCCAAACCAACCATTATATTGAGATGTTTGAGGGTCTAAACCGTATAATCTACCCCAATTCCAAGGGCCTGATCCATACCAACCATCAGCGTATAAATCATAAGCTATATCATCAAACAATTGAGCAAAAGCTTTATTGTTTATTAGTTTATCATCTGCGTTTTTCCATCTATCAACAGTTATAGAAGTACTATCTACATCTTCACCAAAGTTATCTTGTATTGGAATACCAGAAGCATCTTGAACTAGATTAGAATAAGGATTTATTGTTAAGTTATTATTTGGATATAAAGGATGTTTTACTCCAAAAGAATCTATGCGAGATAAGTTTACATAGTTCACGTAGTCTTGAGGTAAAGGTAAAGATAAACTAGATGGTATGGTTAATTCTTGAGATTTTATAGATTTTAAAGTATCATAACTAAATTCTTGTAGAGATCTTTTAGCAAAAAACAAAACATCAGATTTTTTAGCTGTTTGTATTATTTTACCATCTCCTACATAACCGACCATGTAGTTGTCTATAATATCACCTAATTTTACGTATTGATAAGATCCGTAGTTTTCTTGTACTGTTTCTCCAAAAGCTTCTGCGGAAGCATTATCCGCGTATTGACCACCGTCTAATGTTTTTAATTGAACTACTATATATAAACCTTCGGCAGGTGGAGCTGTAAAAGTTATGATATTATTTTGTACAGTATATAGAAGCGTGTATTCTGTCCAACTACCTGGATTTGGTAAAGCCGTTGGACTTGTGTATATTTTAAAATTGTTTAAAGCATATTTAACATCTGTAGGATCAGAACTACCAAACACTAAATCAGTATTAAAAGTAGTAGTAAATTCACTTTGCAGTGTTACACCGTCAGGTAAAAAAGCACCTATAAAACCTTGTGCTCCTTGGTAATATTGTTGATTTGTTTCTTTTACTAAGCTCATTTATTTAAGATTTTTCGTTAGCTTTTACTTCAGCAGCTTCTTGAGCAGCAACATCTATAATTGTAGGGTCATTTATAATTACACCTGCATATTTTAATATACCTATAATTAAATTTGTTTGTTCTGATATTGCTAAGTCAAAGTCATTTGAACTTTGAGGTGAATAAACATATTGACCTTGTAAACCCGATGTAAAACTCCATCTTGGAGTTGTAGGTAGCACGACACAATTTACCTCAACTTTATTAGGTAATGGACTTATTTTGTAAAAAGGAGTATAACCAGGTTGTAAAATTCCGCTATCAACATAAGCTATAGGAAACTTCTCTGTTGGTGCTGTTAGTTTAGATCTAGTTATTTTATTAAAATCAGATTTTGTAACTAGTTGAGTTATAAATTGACCTCCAGCTCCAAAAGCTTGAGGGTTTGTATTTCCTACTAAAGAAGTGTTATAAGTTGAAAGTATTTCACCAGTCCAGTAAATTACAAATTCTTGAAACTCATTAGGTTCAAATTGCTCAACATTGTAATTCCAAGCATCTCGTTCAGTGTCAAAACTAAACTCTAAATCTCTTACAAAAGGAGATATTTTTTCTTCTTGGTTTTTAAAAATATTAAAATACTGAGTGTCGTTCTGTGTATTGTTTTGATTTTGACGGTTTAATTGACTTCCATCAGGAAAATATGATTCAAATATTTCCAACTGAACTTGCTGAGCTAAGTTATTAAACTCTGCAGGCGTTATATAACCTCTTTGCTCTTTATTTAAGATTTGCAAGACCGTTGTGTATACTGTATTTACATTTACCATTTTTAATTTTTTAAAATACTATAAAGGCGGACGTATCCGCCTATATAATAGTATCACTTGTTTTTATAGTTTTTTATCTATAGATTTATAGATCTCAACTCCTTCATCTGTTTTTAAGAAAGAAGCAAATGCAGAGTAAGGGTTTTCATCAAAAGGCACGTTCATTAATTTTCTACCGTTTGATCCCCAGGCAAATGTTCTTTGATCTTGAGATAATTTTACTAGTCCAGCTTCAACAGCTTTAATAGCGAAGTTTCTTAATTGAACATTATCATCTTTAGCTAATGCTATAAAGGTTTTAGGGTTTTGTTTAGCAAATAAAAGTAAATCTCTCTTTAACTCTTTAGAGCTTAGTTTATTTACAATAGAACCTTTTTCAACTCTCATTATAGCTTCTGCTTGATCTATGTCCATATTTCTTGCAGCGTTTAAAGCATCAATCTCTACAGTTAACATGTCTAACTGATCTTCTGCTACAACTTTTGGTTTAAATTCGTCATATATTCTACCTTTCATAGGGTGATAAAGAGAAAGAAGTTTTTGTAATGCAACTTCGTTTTTAGTAGTTCTCAAAGTACCATCTCTAAAAATTATATGACCCATTGTGCATTCTCCTCTTTGTTCATCTACTAAAGGAGATTCTTGGTTTGTAGCATATTTAAGTTCTCTTTGTTTACCAGTTTTTTCATCAAAATATAGTAAAGAGTGTTTTTTAGTATGCTTACCAGGTATTGTTAATGTTAGTGGAGTTTTATTACCTTTTAAATAATAAACTCTATCTTTTAGTTCCCAGCTTTTTTCAACTGGTTTTTCTTTTGTTTTTGACATAATATAATAAAATTAAATAATTAATAAAAGTAAGAATCACCCCTGAAGTTATATCAGGGGTAAATCTTACAGTGTTGTTATGCTCCTTTGAAAAGCACGAAGTTGTTAGCAGCTTGTGTTACTAAACATCTTTCAGATAGGAAGTTTACTTCCATAGCATCAAGAGTTGAAGTAAATGCACCACCAGCAGAACCAGTTAACCAAGACTTCATACGTCTGTCATCTCCTTGAGATGCTCTGTAACGCACGTGTAAGAATGGTCGTCTAATGTTTGTACCTAAAATTTGGTCATAAACAGTAGAAGTTCCAGCAGGTACTAATACTCCTTCGATTGAATTAACACCTTGAATAGCACCACGAGTTGAAGCGTCATTTAAGTATTTCCAATCAGTTTTGTAGAAATCATAAGAACCTCTTCTGAATCCAGAGAATCCAAGGTTAAGAGCCATTTCTTCTGAATTTTCAAATAAACCAAAAGCTGTACCACCGGCGTAACCACCAGAAATATTAGCTAGCATATCGTCAAAATCAAGAGCAGTTTGTCTCTGTAAGAAAAGCATGTTTTCTTCAATAGCACCTTGAGTATCTAAGTTTTTCAAAATTGTATCAAATTCATCTAGTCCGTTAGCAGCAGTAAATCCTACTTCTACATTACCTCTATCTTCAATAGCAGCAAAAAGACCTTCAGAACCTGGTAGCTCAGCAGCTCCATAATTTGCAGCAGCAGCAGCATTAAGGTTCTTTTCAGATTCTACCATAGACATTTCTAGGTAATCTTCAAAACGTAGTCTTGTTTCAGACTCAGCTTTTAAGTACCATAAATATCCAGAAGCACCATCTTCAGTAGCAACTTCTACCCAACCGATTTGAGCCATGTCAGATCCAGATATTACATACTGATCTCTTAGGATAATAGGTGAGTTAGAAAATTGTGTGAAAGCAGGCTCGATAGAAACTCTGTTCGCAGAGTTACCTGCACCAGTTCCTATTGTTGTTCCTTTTGTATAAGCAGAACCGTAAACAAATACTTTAATTCCACCGAATATACCAGCACCTGTAATAGTGATACCAGCAGCAGCGAAACCACCGTTTGCAAAAGGTTGTACAGTAATAGTGCCAACAGCGATTGCAGTAACAATACCTTTTCCTTCTGAACCATTAGGGTCTAAAAGTACAACTGTATCGTTAATTGAAACAACGTTTTCTATTCCAGCACCAACTGGAATATTAACAACTGATTCGTTGTTAGCTCCAGCAGCTTCTACACCACATCCATCGTAAGATACATGTAGTCTGTTTTGTTCTGACCAAATAACTTGGTCGGATGTCATTGGCATTTCAGCGCCAACCATTCTCAAGAATCCAGATAACGTTCTGTTTCCATAACGCTCTACTTCTTGTTCGTAAATCTCAGGTAGGTATTGCTCAGCAAATGTTCCACCACCAGCAGCATCGTTAAATACTAAATAGTTGCTAGCTAGCGTTTGTTGAACAGGCGAAGGTACAATACTACCAAATTGAGGTTGTAAACTCATAATTTGTTGTTTTTAAAATTAGTTAAATTTTTTTGTTCGTATTCTTAACTTAGATGAATCCGCCCCAGATATTGCTTTAACTTTCATGCCACCAATAAACACTTCTCCTTGTGATTTTCTACCTTCAGTATCACTAAGATTTTTAGATTTGTTTACTACTTCTTTGACCGCGTCAGCTTTACCTTGCTCATAAAAATGAGTGGCGATTTGATCTACGTTTTCAGCAGCATACATAGCTTTGTGATAACCTTTTTCGTCTTTCATATTACCTTCGCTGTCTAAGAACTTCCCGACAAGGTTAGTTATGTTCGATTGATTTTCGGCTACTTTATCAAGATTTACAACATTATATTTAAACTTTTTTTCACCAACTTTTATATCGAAACCTTCGAAATCTTGGCTAAACAAACTTTTTGTTTTATTTTTAAAATCTGTATGTTGTTGCTCTGCTATTTTTTGCTCCTTATTATAGCGATTGAAAAAATCCATAGCTTTTTGTTGGTCTTGAGTTACGCCCGGTCTCAACTTGATTTCGTCGTAATATTTACTCTTAAGATCCTCTAAAAAGTTTTTGGCTTCTGCAATCTCTTCTTTTTTAGCAAGTTTTTTTCTTTTGACTTCTCGCTCTTCGTCAATATCAACATCATAATCAAATTTTTCTTCCATTATGAAGTTAATTTCTTCTAAATCTAAATGTGGTTTAGATTTTTTATAATACTCTTTCAACAATGTATTTTCATCTACATTTGTATAATCAGCATTTAGTCTTGTATAATCATCTATAGTGCCACCAGTTTCTTCCATAAATAAAACTAGTTTTTCGATGTTTTCTGGTAAAGGTTTACCTAGTAATTTTTCATCTCTTACAGCTTCTTTTACTTCTTGTTCAATCTCTTTAACTTCATCAGTTACTTCTTTGATTGGAGAAAACCCTTCAGCAGTCTCGTTGGACTCTTGTATAGGTTCTCCCACCTCTGCGCTATCTCCGGATGATTTTTCCACAGATACCTCCTTTGTTTCTCCGATTTGAATGGCATCTTCTTCTTTTTTAATTTCCACCTTAGTTACATTGCTCTCTAGCTCTACTAAAGGTTCTTTTGGATTAACATTTACTTTTGTAATGTTATCTTTTGTTTCGTTTAATTTTTTAGGTGTTTTCTTTTTTGTTTTTAATTTAAACTCACCTTCCTGTTTAACAGGTTCATTTGTTTTTTCTGACATAATATAATATAATTAAATAGTGTTATTAAATAGGTAGTTGACTTGCTTGATTAGCAGGAGTACCTATTCCTTCTTGTTCAAAGTTTATAGGATCACTGTCGTTTTTTCTTTGAGCGATCATTTTACTTTGTTGCGTACCTTCCATTTTTATACGCTTATCTTTAGCGGCTTCTTTTTGCTTGTCTTTTTGACCTTGCGCTTTAGCAGTCGCTTGTGCTAACTCCATATCAAATTGATGTTGCATTTGCATTTTTTGCATATCAAGTTGAGACTGAGTTTGCATTTTTTGTATTTCCATTTGTGTTCTAGCTTGTTCGTATTGAACTTTAGAACCACTTATAGCTTCTTGCTTTTGAACTTCGTTCATTGCAATTTTTTCACTAGCAGCAGCTTGTGCTTCACTTTGAGCTACTATATTTGCTTGAGCGTTTTCTTGATCTTGTATTCCTTTCTGCTTTCGTTTTACTTTTAATAATTGATTAGCTAGTTTAAGATTTTTAATTTGTCTTAAATCTATAGCGTCCTCAAGATCAATACCACCTTGCTGTAAAGCTACTTGTATGTTTGCCTCTAATTGTTGCTTTTCTTCTTCATCTGGCTCTAATTCTAAAAATATACCAAAGTCATGAAGATTAAGATTAGAAATTTCTTTTAAAGTGTTAACGTTATAGTTGCTTATAGAATTTACTAAAGACTCTGCGGTCAAAGGAAACTCTAAAGCATCAGCTATCTTTAAAGCTATATTTTCTGCTGTTCTAAGAGTTAAATAAGAACTTGCTTGGTTTATATGTCTGGTAGCAACATTAGACGCGTTAGCCGCCATCTTTTGTAATCCAATTAATGTGTTTTTATCTGGAGTACTACCATCTCTAGCTTCGTTAAGTCCAGTTACATCACGTATCATTTGTAAATAATACTGATATGTGTTTATAAGGCTTTGTATTTTAGCTTGACCAGAACTAGCGTTAAGTTCTTGAATTGGTACTTTACCAGGGTTCATATCACCGTCTTGAGTCATTGATCTACCAACTATAGAACCAGTTTGAAAATACATGTTTAATGCTTCAGCTGGATTATAATTAGTTCCATTGCCAAGATCTACTTCAGCTAAACCGTCCATGTCTAAATAAACACCATCTGGTACTATTCTTGACATTACTTGTTGTAACTTTAAATGCGTAAGTTGTATCATGTCTGCAAAACCAATACACTTGCTAACTAACGATTCTATTCTACCTTTATATATTCTAGGCGCACAAATAGAATAATTCATTCTAACCTTAGTAGTATCAGCCATTGGTCTAGACATGTTTTCAGCTAGCTCCCACTTTAACATAGTTTCAGTCCCTAAAACTTTTGCTCCACTATATAAAACCTCTATTGACCTTGATACTCTTTCAAAGTTATTGTTTTCTGGTGGGTTAAATGTATCAGGTTTTTCAATAGCTTTGACCAGACCTTGATCTGTTTTTTTAATCTTAAAAGTTTGATTATGGTAAGTTTTATAATCAAAATAAAGAACTTGAACCGTATTATTGTCATAGTTTGGATAACCAGTAATGTATGAATTATTACCAGGCATGTTTTGTATACGTTCTAATTCTTTTTGAGATAAGTCTGGAAACTCTTTTTTAAGCTCCGGTATTGTTATAGATTTAACTTCACCAACATAATATATATCTTCAAAGTTT
>Ga0164321_10000041_pt1 | contig 17305 bp, 23 predicted proteins | sample GuaBasSediGuay12_FD_121799 | JGI IMG/M metagenome (GOLD analysis project Ga0164321, IMG submission 121799) | Subseafloor sediment microbial communities from Guaymas Basin, Gulf of California, Mexico - Guay12, Core 4567-28, 21-24 cm | ecosystem: Environmental > Aquatic > Marine > Hydrothermal... | reverse complement strand
TATCCATATAATACCGTAATTTATTGCTTGACTCAGCTCAAAGCATTAAGTAGCAGTAAGCGCTGGAAGCTCCGCGTTTCTTACAACCCCTTGGTAACTTTTATTTTTTTAAGAAGACTTGGTTCCTCTAAAACCTTGCCGCACCCTCGCACAACACAGGTTATCGGATCCTCGGCAATCCACACTGGCATTTTTGTTTCTTCAGAAACTACTTTATCAATACCTGGTAAAAGAGAGCCTCCTCCCGCCATAACAATTCCTTTTTCCATAATGTCCGATACAAGCTCCGGCGGCGTTTCCTCGAGGGCCTCTACAATATTTCCAATTATTTCTCTAACGATAGGCGCCAAAGACTCTCTTACTTCTGAACTTGAAAGTTTTACAGACTTCGGAAGTCCTGACTCTAAATCTCTACCTCTAATTACGTGGTATTTTTCTTTTTTAGAAGCAGCCGAGCCAATATTTATTTTCACTTCTTCTGCCGTCGATTCACCTAAAAGAAGTGAGTATTTAAGTCTTGCGTATTTTACAATCGCTTCATTCATTTCATCACCAGCAATCCTTATTGAACGACCGATTACAATTCCTCCTAAAGAAATTACAGCAATTTCCGTGGTGCCTCCTCCAATATCAACTACAAATTTCCCTTTCGGATCTTCAATTGATAATCCCGCTCCAATAGCGGCTGCCATAGGTTCCTCAACAAGATGTGCCTGTCTTGCTCCAGCTGCCACAGCGGCATCGGCAACGGCTCTTCTTTCTACCTCTGTTACTCCTGAAGGTATTCCAATCACAACCCTTGGTCTTGGAATTTTTGGTATAACTGTACCGGATTCATGTACTTTTTTAATATAATGGTCCAACATTGCTGCCGTAGCGTCAAAGTCTGCAATAACACCATCTCTTAGTGGCCTTACTGTTTCAATTGTCGCTGGAACTCGTCCCAACATTCTTTTTGCCGAAGTGCCAATGGCTAGAATCTCTTTCGTTTTTTTATTTCTAGCAATTACAGAGGGTTCTCTTACCACAATTCCTTTTCCTTTCACCCAAACCAGTGTATTAGCAGTACCCAAATCTATACCAACATCATGACTGAAGAAACCAAAAATGCGATTGATCATATCTTTATTATCTTAGCAGGCATCTTTTGCTGCGCGTCCAGTATAACCCCCAAGAAACACCATTGCAAAGCGAAAAACTCTTTCTTTTGACGCATAATTGCTGTAAATTTAGGGAGTTGTGATTACTTGGTTTGCAAACTTGACTCCATTATTGTTTAACATACTTTTTTTCTTTGTACCTCTAGTTCTATTTCCGAAAACTTCTGAGCTTTTTGAATTCAACAAGATCGTTTTAGTTTATGCAGCCACTATTGTTATCGTCTCATCTTGGATTATAAAGATGATAGCAGAGAGAAAAATAATATTTCGTCGCACAATATTAGACTATCCCCTTTTAATCTTTCTGGGAGCCCAACTGATCTCTATGTTTTTCTCAATTGACACACACACCTCTTTTTTTGGTTATTATTCTCGCTTCCATGGTGGATTCCTCTCTACTCTCTCCTACTCCCTCATTTATTGGGCGTATGTTGCAAACATGAATCTTTCCAAAACAAAAAAAGCAATCTATATGACACTTGTGTCTGCAGCATTGGTTTCTGTATATGGTGTACTAGAGCGTTTTGGTATTGATAAAAATATCTGGGTACAAGATGTACAAAACAGAGTTTTCTCTACCTTGGGACAGCCCAACTGGCTGGCTGCATGGCTTACTGCACTTATACCAATCACTTGGGTATTTATAATTTCTAAAGGGCAGAAATACAAATATCATCAGGGGTTACTAGGAATATTTTCCCTCTTTTTTATAACTTTACTATATACAAGGTCGCGTTCCGGAATATTAGGCTTTACGGCTTCCTATTTCACCTTCTGGACCGGCTTTTATCTTCTAAGTAGAAATATTAAAACTATCCTCAAATCCTTTTTGCAAATTACCTTTATTATCTTTATTATCACTTCCGTTGTTGGAACTCCTTGGACTCCAAGTTTGAGTGACTTTTTCAAAAAATCTGACATCGCTGAGTCCCAATCAGCAAGCGCACCTGTTGGGCCAGCTCTTGAGATTGGCGGAACAGAATCAGGAGAAATCAGAAAAATAGTTTGGAAAGGTGCTGTCAATGTTTGGAAAAGCTACCCTATTTTTGGCTCCGGAGTAGAAACATTTGCATATTCTTATTACAACTTCAGGCCCGTTGAACATAACCTCGTTTCTGAGTGGAATTTTCTCTACAACAAAGCCCACAACGAATACTTAAACTTTTTGGCCACCACCGGAACTGTGGGGTTCTTGTCATACCTCGGAGTTCTGTTATTAACAATATATGTCTTTGTCAGCCCTTGGCTTAACAAACATAAGCAGAAAACATTTAAACCTACTGAAAAACAAGTTTTACCCCTAGCCTTTTTATCAGGATTCTCCAGCATACTGGTAACTAATTTCTTCGGTTTTTCCGTTACGCCCGTTGCCCTTCTCTTTTTCATATTTCCAGCAATGGCGATCACTATTGGCATAAAAAATGACGCACAAACAACAATTCATAAAAACAAAAATATTATTATTTCACAAGCAATAAGTAGCGGTATGGTTTTGATTATCGCTTTTTACCTTTTGTTTCTTCTCTCTCGGTATTGGTACGCTGACACACTTTTTGCGGAAGGAAAGCTGCAAAATGATACAGATAATTATGCCCTAGCAAGAGAAGTGTTAATAAAGGCCGTAAAGTACGCTCCCAAAGAAGCCCTTTATTATGACGAGCTTTCGGAGGCGACAAGTGGAATTGCTTTGAGCTTAAGTGAATCGGCAAACGAAGAAGCAGCTGAACAATTCGCGCTAACTTCAATCAGTGAGTCCACAAAAGCGGTTGAACTTTCGCCCTCCAATTTAAATATAAGGAGAAACAGGGCAAGATTGTTTATTCGACTCTCTATTATTGACCCTGCATATTTAGTCGGCGCAAAAGAAACTCTTGTCGAGGCAGTTAAACTTGCTCCAACTGACGCAAAACTTTTTTATAATTTGGGATTAACCCTTGCACGACTGGGCGAGATCGATGAATCGATAGACATTATGGAAAAGACAATAGAAATGAAAGCTGACTATAGAGACGCAAGATTCGCCCGTGCCCTTCTACTTGTAGATATGGGCAGAAACGAAGAAGCGATAAGCGAACTTTCATATATTCTAGAGAAAATAAGCCCCGAAGATGAGTTGGTAAGACTTCAATTGGAAGAATTAAGATAACACATGCAACTTAAGATTCTCCTTTGATTGCGCTATAATTGCTCATAATGATTAAAAAGGTCGTTCAAGCAGGAGGCCCCGGATTAAGAAAAGTGTCTAAGCCTGTTAATAAAATAGACAAGAAAATACTTCTTTTAATATCTGATTTAAAAGAAACATTGCTGGCTCATAAAAATCCGGAGGGTGTTGGCTTGGCTGCTCCACAAATAGGAAAAAACCTAAGAATTTTTGTGATGCGTGATGGAGAAAAATTAAAAACTGTTATTAACCCCGAGATTATCTCTACTTCGAAGGTGAAAGCGCCAACAAAGAAAAACGACAAGAACGAGATTTTAGAAGGATGCTTGTCAATTCCCCATTATTATGGACCGCTTAGGCGAGGAGAAGAAATAAAAATAAAATATTTAAACGAGGATGGACAAAAGATTACTGAAACCTTTAAAGAATTCCCCGCTCAAATCGTTCAACACGAAATTGACCACCTTAATGGTTTTCTTTTTGTAGACAGATTGCTGGAACAAAAACGCCCTCTCTATCAAATTAAGGGTGACGAGGTTGAGGAAGTGGACTTTATATGAAAATCGTATTTTTTGGAACTCCTGAATATGTTCAGCCTGTTGCTGAAATGCTTCATAAAACATTCAGCCCATCAGGTGAAAATAAATCTAGCATTGTCGCCGTCGTTACTCAAAAACCAAAACCTGTTGGTAGAAAAAAAATACTATCTCATTCGCCAATAGACAAGTGGGCACACAATAAAGATATATTAATTATTAACGAAAGCCACGAGCTTCTTGATTCTGGATTGGAAGCTGATATTGGTATTCTTGCCTCTTTCGGTGAAATTATTTCAAAAGATGTTTTAAATTATTTCCCTCATGGCATATTAAATATTCACCCATCTCTTCTTCCTAAATATAGAGGCGCATCACCTGTCCGTGCAGCAATTGCTGCAGGTGAAACAGAAACCGGCGCAACCATAATAAAACTAGACGAAGAACTTGATCATGGAAAAATTATTTCTCAATTCAATATTGAAATAGAAAAAGGTGATACAACAAAAACACTTCGAGAAAAACTATTCACCCAATCAGCGGAAGTTCTTAGGGCGCTTATAAAACCCTATATAGCGGGCAAGATAACACTTAAAACACAAAACGAAAAAGAAGCAACCTTCACTACCCTTGTAACAAAAAAAGAAGGCTTTATAAAGCCGAAATATATTGAGTGTGCAATAGAAGGAAAAATCTTTAAGGACAAGTGGGATATCTCCTTTATCAAAGTTGGGCCAAAAAGAGATATTTTAAAAATATCCTCTTCCCCTGAAAATATTGATTGTTTTGTTAGAGCCATGGATCCCTGGCCAACTGCATGGACCACAGTAAAACCTTATCCCAAAAAAGGATTAAAGAAATTAAAGATATTAAAAGCACATCTTTCTGGAAAGAAATTAGTTCTTGATGAGGTTCAACTCGAAGGTAAAAATCCTGTTTCCTGGAAGCAGTTCAGAGAAGGCTATCCAACAGTAATGTTTTTGTAATCACCAACTGCGCTCGACTTTTTAATTCTCTTTAGACATTTTGTGCAAATCCTCATTTTTGTTTTTTTGCCGGCAATATTTAATGTAGCTTTTTGAAGATTAGGTCTAAAAACTCGTCTTGTAGCTGGAGCTTTCTTTCTCCAACGTTTACCAGCAACACCTCTTTTGTGTCGCTGTGACCTGCCTACTATTGTCTTTTTTTCACAAATTTCGCAAATGTATGCCATGATTGTAATCCTTTTGACGCTTGATTATACTACAAAGACAAGGCTTCACAAAGAGTATGTTAGAAATAATTATTTGGATACTGGCATTTATAGTTGCAATAACCATCCACGAAACGGCTCATGCCTGGATGGCAGACAGACTTGGTGACCCAACTGCAAGGTTGATGGGAAGATTGTCTTTAAATCCACTAGTTCATTACGACCCCATCGGAACAACTCTCCTTTTCGTGTTGGTTATTATGAGAGCTATTGGAATTCCTGTAATTCCTTTTGGTTGGGCAAAGCCTGTTAGATTCGATCCATATAATCTTAAAAACCCAAGAAGGGATTCTGCTCTGATTTCATTCGCCGGACCATTATCAAACTTAATCTTGGCCATAATCTTAGGTATAACCGTCCGCTTACTTTCAACTCCTTTTTCCCCAATTCCGTTTATTGCCGGAATCCTTTATCCCTTTATCATTCTTAATGTTGTTTTGGCTATCTTTAATCTCATCCCAATTCATCCGCTTGATGGGGGAAAAATTCTCATCGGCCTCCTTCCTGCTAAAGATGCTTATGAAGCAGACAGATTTTTAAACCGATATGGTGTTATTATTCTGTTTCTTCTGATCTTTCCAACTTTTGGAGGAACTTCTCCCATTTTTATGTTTCTTTCTCCAATCCTAAATTTCATTTTAGGAATACTCATCCCCGGAAATCCCATTATTTAATAACTTTCCGTCAATTGACCAAATCTGGTATAATGTATACGACCCTGCTAAAGGGTGTTTTCGGAAGAATTTTTTCCTCATCGAAAAGCACTAAGGGAGGGCAAATCGCCTTAGCCCGTGGGCTAAAGCTGAGCCCACCCACCTGGATTTATCCGGGGAAAAATTATCCTCCGTTAGGCCCTCGGCAGGGTCATTAGGTCAACTTCATAATATTCAGGTTTTTTGGTATAATTTACGCGTATTTACAAGTTGTAGAGATATTACGCCGGCGTAGCTCAGTGGTAGAGCAACGGTTTTGTAAACCGTAGGTCAGTGGTTCGACCCCACTCGTCGGCTCATAATTTAACAAATATTATTTAATTGCTGGGATGGCGGAGTGGTCAATCGCAACAGTCTGTAAAACTGTCGCCCGAACGGGCTACGTAGGTTCGAATCCTGCTCCCAGCACCACTTTTATTGAATAAACTCTGGCTGAGCCCATGAAGTCATGTAGGTTGGAAGTTCTTCTTCTTTTGTCAGCTTTCCATCTCTAAAAGTAAGTTTTACCACTAATCCCTTTTTTGTTTCTTCGCTCCACATTTGATCAAAAACAAAATTACCTAACGAATAATAAACTGGTTTTTCGTTTATATACTCTACTCCTTGTACCCAATGCGGTCCGTGACCAACAACAACATCTGCTCCTGATTCAACTAATTTCTTTGCCCATTGTCTTTGAATTTCTACTGGTTCATTTCTATATTCTGCTCCCCAGTGGACACTAACTATTAACACATCTACCACACTTGATGATTCAATAATCAATTCATAATCGTTTTCCCTTGGTGTTTTAGAAATGAAGTCGAATCCAAGAAACCCATACTTAATACCTTTAACCTCTTTTGTAAATAATTCTCCCAAACCCGTTATTGCGATTTCGTTTTCGTCAAGAGTCTCAATCGTCTCAGTAAGTCCCCTTTCACCGTAATTTCTTGAGTGGTTGTTGGCAAGATTGGCAATATCAATTCCTGTTGCGACTAGTCCTTCCACCATAGCAGGATCTGCGCAAAATATTAGACCCTGCGTGCTTCTTGGGCAATCGGAAATTACCGGGTTTTCTAAATTGACAAGAACAATATCAGCTTTATTTAGCTCAACTGACACTTTTTCAAAAGGATAACCTGGATTACCTGAATCAAGACTTTTTGTCATTACTGTTCTTCCCAGCATTACATCTCCTGTTAACATTATTGTTGTTTCAGAGCCTTGTTTTATTCTAGGGCTAAATTGTAGAGTATAAATAAGGAGCATAAAGAATGAAGCCGCTAAGATAATGAGAAACGTTTGTGATTTATTACCCATTCACTTTTTTAGTATATCAGTCTCTGATATAATCTCACTACATTAGGTGTGCCTGGGTAGCTCAGGGGTAGAGCACCAACTTGGTAAGTTGGGGGTCGGTGGTTCGAATCCACTCTCAGGCTCAAGGTTGTATATAAATAGAAAAGGTGTAAAATATCACGTATGGCTAAAAAAGGAGCTAGGGAAATCGTTGCTTTAGTTTGTTCCGAATGTAAGGCGCATAATTATGCTACCACTAGGAACAAAATTAATATGGAGAAAAAGTTAGAAATCAAAAAATATTGCAAAAATTGCAAGAAAAAGACTCTCCATAAAGAAACTACAAAACTCAAATAAAGCTTCGTTTCCGGCTCGTTTGAAGGTATAATATCTCTATCTTAGGGGTGTCGTTCAGTGGTAGGACAGCGGTCTCCAAAACCGCTAACGAGGGTTCGATTCCTTCCACCCCTGCAATAAGGCCGATTAATAGTGGCGGGTTTGAATATCAATTTTTTGGAGGGAAATTCTTTATTGCCTTCTCGTAAACCTCTCTTACTTCTGCAATGGCATTCTGGGCTATCTTAATAGCTTTTTCTTGATCCGTACCTTTAGATCTTATTCTTATGGTTGTCTTCACTCTTCGAAGAATATCCTCCACTGCACTTAATTTGACCTCTACCAAAGCCTCTAGCCAATTAACATGAAATTGCTCGCCACATTTTTTGCAATGAACTACCGCCAGAAAATCATGTTCACAATCTTTTTTTTTCTTCTTTTTCAATTTCTTGTTCTGATTTGGCATGTATTATAACAATAATAGTTCCTGACAAAGTTTACTAGCCCCTGCAAAATAGAGAAGATTAATACCGGTATGTTTTCTCTTTTCTTTCACTTCCCCTCTGGCTTGTTTGAACAAATACGCTAATCATGTAGTTAATAATAGATACGAAGATGCTATCACAGATCGTCAAACAACAAGCTGCTCCTAAATAAGGATAAGGAATTGACACTAACACAAAAAGTAAATAATTGGATTAGCGTTGACATTCTTAGTGTCATAATTTAGTATTCCAGCTAGATGGAGGAAGAACACATAATTCCTGCTAAAGATAAAGGCACTACTCCAAAGGCGCCCTCGAAAAATTTGTCTTCGCAACAAAAATTTCTTATTATCGCAGCCATTGTTTTGGTTTTTGCCATAATTGGAGGGGCTTTTTGGCTTGGATCAAGAAATGGAAAACAGGAATCTGAACCATCACCTTCACCAACCACTGAAGCAAGTCCAACCACCACTCCAGAAGGAGAAGAGGCAGATGAAAACCCCAGTCCTTCCCCTGAAGAAACTAGTAGTCCATCTCCTACCCCCACCCCTGTAACTAAAGAGGAAAATATTACAGCCACAGCTTCCTTAGATGGATATTGGGGTAGTAATGGTAACGGAAGCGATAATTTATATATTCTAATCGGGAGGAATGGTAGTGTCATCCAACGAGGATATGTCAGTTTTGAATTGAGCAGTCTCCCTTCAGACGCAACAATCGAAAGTGCAACTTTGCGCGTCTATCAAGAAAAAGTAGTTGGCAATCCATATGGAGTTGGTGGAAATCTTAAGATAGACCACCTTGATTATGGTGGCAGTTTGGGAAATGAAGATTATGGCGCCTCTTCGATATCATCAAGTTTCGCCACATTAACAAATAACGCTTCAGTTGAATGGAAAGATGCTGATGTCACTGATCGATTAAAAGATGATCTATCAAATGGAAGAAGTAATTCTCAATATCGATTCCATTTCTCAACAGAATCAACGGGAACATCAAGCGATCTTGTTTATCTTGAATCAGCTAATAATTCTCAAGGAACGGGGAATCTTCCTCAACTTATTGTTAAATACCACTAATCTCCTTTATTAATTCCCACAAATAAAACAGGGGCAGGGCAAATAATCGTCGAATAAAATTCATTCGATAATGATTATGTGCCTGCCCCTTTATGCCGAAATGATTAAAATCCTCGCGGCTGACGGCCCCCTTCGGCTGTGGCTCTTGAGCGCATTAAGTGACTTGTGCCCCCACAGCAATCAACTTCATTGTAGCTACCATTCCTTCGTACGTGGAAGGTTCTACGTCCTCTAATGACCTCATCGCCCTCCTGAGGCACTAGGCTTGTGAGAACAATCGGCTTTCCTTCCTCTCGTAAAAAACGCTTTTTGCCTCTTTCCAAAAACTTCCTCATTTTGTGCCTCCTTGTTGAGAATAAAAAGTGTAAGGTGCGACTAATAATAAGTCTATGATAACAGACCTATAATGTCAAGTTTTCTGCGTTTTAGTCATAATTTTGATGCTGCGCTCCAGTATTCCAGGAACCTGGAAGCCGCATGAGTTTTGGCGGACCTTCTTTTTGAAACTCCTTCCCATTAGCATCAACTGTCGAAATCGAGCCGTCCTCTTCAATAATAAAGGCACCGGTGGTAGGCTTACCTACAAAATCAAACAACGGCTTTGCCTTAACATCTTTATCAAGCAATACAGCTTTTCCTGGAGGAATCAATATAGTCTTTCCTGAATCAAGCGTTACGGTTTTTCCTGAAAAAAATCTGGTCCATATTTCCAGTGCCACAAGTGCCTCCTCTACTAAAATCCTGATATCAAATTATTAAGCTGCGAAATGAAATTATACAACATTATGGGCCTATATTCAAATGGGCACAAAAATACATTGACTTCATATACAATATAGGATAAAATCATCCAACTTCTCACCACGAGTAATTTTGGTGGGAAAAATACAAATTTATGTCAATACATGAAACATACAGTGGCCGTTATGAGAAACCCATTAAAAGACGTCCAGACTTCGGAACAAGCATTGTTCCACAATCGATTGGTATACTTATAAGAGAGTATGGCGATGATTTGGTGGGAGAAGTAGTTGGAACAAAATCTGGAACATTCTATGTTATTAGAGGAATAAGTCATTTTGCTGGAAAAACAGAAATGCAAGGTTTCAGGGCAACTCAATTAGGTGATTACACAAAAATCCGACCTCACATTGTTTTTATGCCTAGTAATGCAAGTGTTATTATCACTAACACTCTCAAAGACGCCGTTCTTGCAACCGACGGAGTTGAATACAGAAAAATATTACAGGAAATCAATGAAGAGGGTGGTAATGTTGAAATTCCTTCGAGAAAGAAGGAAGGGTTCGATATTTTTTAAAATCTCTTCACATTATGTTTCACTTCGTACACTTATCTGTTAAAATAAATTTAGGCGGTGGTTTATGTGATTTCACTAAACATTCAAAGAAAGGGGGCGATAACTAATGGTTTTCGTCAAAAAGAAAAAAGGCGAATCAGAAGATAGGCTGATAGCCCGCTTCAGAAAAAAGGTGGTTAACGAAGGAATCTTATTTGAAATTCGAGAAAAGGAGCGTTACAAAAAGCCCTCAGAGAGAAGACAGGAAAAGATAAAAAGGGTTAAGCACCAAATAAAACTTGAGAAAAAAAGAGATTAAGCTCTTTTGCTTCTAGAAAGATAAGTTTCTACAAATTGTTTTCTGTGATATTTCGATATTCCGAATTTCCTTATAGCACTTCCGTGCTCTTTGGTACCATATCCTTTGTTCGTATCCCACCCATATCGTTTATATCGTGGCTTTTCGTTTAAGGACTTCATAACATTATCTCTATATACTTTGGCAATAATCGATGCTGCTGCAATAGAAATTGACTTTTGATCCCCTTTTGCAATAGCGAGTTGTCGAGCTTTCCCGTCCTTTAATTCAAGGTTCTTTCGAGCTGCTTTTCGCCTCATCGGTAAACCCCAAACATACGGTATAAAAAAGGCGTCTATGAGTAGATAATCTACTCTTCTTTCCATCTTGTTATTGGCGTTTTCAATCGCTCGCCGAAAGGCCATCTGGGCTGCTTTTGATACACCAATTCTATTAATTACACTGGATGCTACCTCTCCAGTTCCCCACCCAAGTGCGTTATTAATTATCCATTCCTTAGCTTTTTCTCTTTTTTGAGGACTTAATTTTTTGGAATCATTTATTTCTGTGTCTGAGGGGATTTTGATGTTCGATTCAAAAATCACGCAGCCGGCAATAATTGGTCCAGCAAATGATCCTCTGCCCACTTCATCTAGGCCTGCAACATATTTAAAACCTTTTCGCCAAAGTCTTTTTTCAAAGGAGAAACTAGGAAGACGCATTGAGAGCCTTTTCTTGATAAGCAACAGGATATAGCTCAAAGAAATGGTGAGAAACCCGATCTATATAATTTTGTTTTTGTTTTTTGCTCATTTCTCCTAAAGCCATTCTTGTTTTTATTTCCGGGAAATGGTTGATGCACATTTCCGCTAACTCAAAATGCTTCACTCCAATCATATTATATTGAAAACACACTTGTTTAGGAGTCATATCAGTCGCCTTTAGCTCGATCTCCGCCCAATATGCATGATCATCCTGACCACCTATTGTCTCCTCTAAAAAAGCTTGCCTTAATATTAATAAAGCTGATTCAAAAACTCCTTCTGGAAGAGTTCTTGTCCCTTCTGCGTTTTTAGGTGTTACTCCTCTCCTTTTTCTCTCTCGGTTACTCATTGTGCTGCGATTATAGCACGAGGGAATAAAGTCTTGTACCTAATGCGTATTTTTGCTACAATTTCAAACCGTGAAGGGTATCATTAAATATCTTAAAGAAGTAAAGACTGAGCTAGGCAAGGTTGTTTGGCCAAAAAAAGAGCAAGTAATCAAACTTACTTTAATTGTTTTTATCATTTCAGGAGGAATTGGTCTTTATGTGGGAATATTAGATTTTTCCTTCACCAAGCTACTTGAATTATTATTAGTCAGATAATAAGCTGACTTTATATCATCAAAATGAATAAAACCAAAGACACTAAAGATGCTGTCAGCGAGCGTGGCGTTGGGAAGAAAAAAATCCCAGGCCATATCGTTATTAACAAAGAAAAAAGCTCAGAAGGAAAATGGTATGTCGTTCACACGACATCTGGCCATGAAGTACGAGTGGCTGAAACTCTAAGGCAAAGAGTAGAGACAATGAGCTTAGTAGATAATATATTTGAAATTCTTGTGCCAACCCAAGATCGAGTAGTTATAAGAGGAGGAAAAAAAGCAACCGTAAAGGAAAAGATTTTCCCAGGATACATGCTAGTAAAAATGATTCTTGATGATCCAACCTGGCTTGCTGTTAGAACCACTCCTGGTATTACCGGATTTGTAGGTGCAGGAAACAAACCAACTCCCCTTTCTGAAAAAGAAGTTGATAATATCCAAAAATTCGTTTCAGCCCCAGCAAAAAGATTTAAAACAAAATTCACTGTTGGAGAGGCGGTTAAAATTACAGATGGACCTTTCTCGGATTTCTTAGGAACAATTGACGATATAGATAAAGAAAAAGGGAAAGTTAAAGTGTTGGTTTCAATCTTCGGTCGAGAAACTCCAGTTGAATTAGATTTCCTTCAAATCGCCAAAGTTTAAGCCAATAAAAATAGGCGGAACATTTCTCTGCAATAATTGCCAGAAAAACGTCCGCCCAGTTAGGCTTACTTCATACAAATCTTATTCGTTACTGAGCGCAAAGTGGATAGGTTTCGGGTTCAATTTCACAAATAGCTCTTGTAAGATCATCTATTCTCCGAAACAGGTATAGAATATCATTTTCATATAGATCATCAATTTTTGCACGATTTACGGCTACTAGATTGATACCTGGCTCATCTTCTGCGTAATCCAAATACACAGATTTATAAAGATAATCGATGCGCGAATCAGGACAATCAACCTTCATAGACGTATAGCCGCACTCAAGGAAAGTGGGATTATTTGCGTCAAGCGCCTCATTATTTCTTGCTCCCCAAATTTCCTCATAAAGCTGATCTATGCGGGACAATCCCGACATTTCATTTCCATATGCATAGTGCTTTTCTGCATTGAGCGGAGAACCTGTCAATTCGTAAGTTATATCCCAAATATAACCATCTAGTGTAGAAGTGCGACCCTTAAGGTCAGCAAGCTCTTTATAGACAATGGTCCAATTGGTTTCAGGATCCTTAGCTAAAATATGAGGCTCGAGCCGGGCAAGAATATCCCAGACAACCTCCATTCCATTTTTTTGGTTGTGAGTATTTGCCTCAACCCGTTTTTCCAAATCTACTATATTGTCGATTGGAAGATCATAGCTTAATAGATTCTTCATTTGGGTTTCCAGGGCTTTCATCTTTTTGTGCTGGTTCCAGGTCGTAATAGTTAGCCCAACCACGAAGACCAATGCTATCACAAGCCATATACTTGTTTGATTCTGTCCTTTATTCATCTGTTTATCTCCTTATATTTCTACTTTTATCTGTGATACCAGGGCAACCAAATATAGAAAACCGCCATCATCAAAGTAAACGAAAAAACTCCAGCAAAAGCATATCGCTTAACTGCCATACCCCATGCTACTAATCCCATTGCGCTTAGGGCAATAAGCCAATAACCCCACAAGGGATCTATGATTGTGATATTAAACAACTCTCGAAAAACATCACAAAAGCAAAAAATGACATTTATTACCACCAAAACGATTACCCCAACAGGATGGTTACTGATTAATGTTTTTGTTGTTGCGTGTCGCTTACTTGTTTCTATTTGTACAACAACTTCTTTTTCTTCCACTTGGGGTGGGTCTTTAAAAACATGTCCACAATAGGAACACAAAATAGCCCCAGAGACGCTTTTTTTGCTTTCATTGCACTCTGATGCTCCACACTTGGGGCAAGTCATTTCAACCTCCTTATTTGATCATAGAATCCAACTTAAACATCGAGCATGTCAAAAACAAAGTACCAAGAAACCAATACAAGAAGGCAATCGAGTAATCAATTGTAGGCCTATCGGGTGAAAAGCGCCTCCAATAAAAAATATAGGAAGCAGCTGTTACCGCTAAATAAATCACCAATTGTAATATTTCATTTATTGGCAATATTTGATTTGCAACTAAAAGAATTGCAAACGCAAGCAAGACCGCACAATCAATAACATAATTATCAATTATTTTTCTCTATAGAGACCGCATGTCTAAAAGCATCATTTTCTCCTTTTTTATAAGATTGTATAAAGTTGTTAATGTGCCTGAGAGTATTATAAGATAATCTGCTTCAAAATACAACTATAGGGCTATATCTTGAGCTGTGCTTTACTTTTAATGAATATTTGGCTAAAATTCTTTTACCTCGTTAAAGTTTGCTTTCTTGAGGGAGATATCAGAATATCGAAAGCTTCTTAAATAGATTGGCTTCCCGATATTACTTGTTTTTAATAATATGGCTGCAAAAAAGATATTAACTACGCTTAAAGTCAACTTGCCTGCAGGAGAAGCCTCTCCTGCTCCCCCTCTTGGCCCTGCGTTGGGTCAACATGGTGTTGCGATTATGGATTTCGTTAAGACATACAACGAAAAAACAATGGAAATGAAGGGCAACATCGTACCTGCAATTATCACTATTTACGAAGACAGAAGCTTTGAATTTGAAATCAAAAAAGCCCCTGTCTCAGACATGATAAAGAAAAAGCTTGGTCTTGAAAAAGGCTCCAGTACGGCTCCTAGAGATATTGTCGGAAAGCTGACCCAAAAAAATCTTGAAGAAATCGCCAAAGAAAAAATGGATGATTTAAATACCGAAGATATCGAAGCTGCTAAGAAAATCGTAGCTGGATCAGCAAGAAGCATGGGAATAGAAGTAGAGGAAAAATAATATCATGGGCAAAACAAAAACAGCTATTATCAGTGGCGAACCAGAATCTCAAGATCCTAAAGACAAAAAAAAGAGAAAAGAAAAGCAACAAAAATCTCAAAAGGAGAAAAAAGGCGTTAAGGTTCCAGGACTTAAGGGAGGCGAAAGAGTAGTTGCTGTGAGTGCTGAACCAAGCGTTGAAGAAGAAAAAAAGGAAAAAACAACTAAGAAGGTAGAGAGAAAAGCCAAAGTTCGTAGTAAAAAGTATATAGAAGCTCAGGCCAAAGTTAACAAAACTAAATTATATCCACTCACCGAAGCCATTAAGCTCGTAAAAGAAACATCATATTCAACTTTTGACGGTACTGTTGAGCTCCACGTCGTTGTTAAAAAAGCGGGAATATCAGCCAATGCCGTTCTACCCCACTCAACTGGTAAAGAAAAGAAAATTGAAATAGCGAAAGAAAGTACCATTAAAAAGCTTGAAAAAGGGAAAGTTGATTTTGATATTTTATTAGCAACAGCTGACATGATGCCAAAACTTGTTCCTTTTGCAAAGTTATTAGGACCTAGGGGTTTAATGCCAAATCCCAAGACCGGAACGTTAATCAAAGATGCCAAAGAGGCCAAAAAATTCTCTGCGAATAAAATTAATCTAAAAACAGAAAAAAAGATTCCACTTATCCATACACCTGTTGGGAAAGTTAGCTCAAAACAAAAAGATTTATCTGAGAACATTGAGGCCGTGCTAAAAGGAATTGGAAAAAGACAAATAGTTAAGGCCTACCTTGCCCCCACAATGGGTCCCTCCGTAAAACTTAATTTTTAATAACTTCGTATATATATTGACAGCTCACAATAGCTCCTGTTAGCATGAAAACTAATGGAAGATAAAGGTAATTTCATATCAAGATTATTTAAAGGGAGAAAAAAAGCTCCAGTCACAGAAGCAGTTTCACCTCCTCCAGAACAACCTGTTCAAAAAGTTGTTCCAATGCCTGGCGCCGAAGAAAGAAAAGACATACAAAAGGCAAGAAATCTTAAACAAGCGCAAGATACTTATGCACAGCAAATAAGGGATGTTCAAACCGGCAATATATCTAAAAGCCCTCGAGGAAATAATCCCGAAGAAATTAAAGAAAAAAGCGAGGAAGCAGCTACAACACAAACCCTAAATGAAGCAGCTCGTGTGCAAAACAAGCTTGCTCCAAAAGGAACAGCAAGTGAGCGCTTTAGTAGATTAACTCAAAATCCACCAAAACCTGACTTGCCTATATATCCTGTGCAACAAACGCCCACTGAAAACATAACTCCTCCTATACAAACTAGTACACAAACTCCTTCGCAAGAAGATGTTAAAACAACCCTTTTTAAACAAAGAATTGGGAAGCTCGACAAAGGAGCTTTAAGTAAATCACTCGATACTCCAAGATCTGAGTGGGGACGAGAAACAAAACCGACCACTCCTCAGAAGCCAGTTAATAAAAATGAATCTGTGGCTCCTTTCCCGGCAGGAACATTTCCAGGAGTAGACAAATGGAAACCAGGAAAAGGTGCCATTGATAGAGATACGGCCGAAGAAATAAGGAAAGAAGTAAAAGAAATGCCTGAAAATTCTTTTGAAGAAACCGCACCTGAAGTAGAACAAAAAAAATCCATATCTACACCAACAGTGACGCCCACACTCCCCCCTCAAGAAAAAGGTAAAGAAGTCGCTTGACTTAATCCATTAATATTTCGTATAATCAGTATCGTCCGAAGACAACATGCATACAAATAAGACATGTCGAGGCAAAAGCAATATAATGCGCCTCGTGCGCATTTTTTAATGCATAAAACCATGAAAAAAGGCCAAAAAACATTTTTTGTTGAAAACCTAGCTGAAGAACTTAAATCGGCTAATTCCGTGATTCTTATTAATTTCGCCGGAATGGGTGTTAAAGCCCAGCAAGATCTTAAAAAAAGATTGAAAGAAATCGACGCAAAAATGGTCGTTGTCAAAAATACTCTTTTTAAACTTGCAGGAAAAAAGGTAAATTTACCCGATGAAACCTTGAGTGATGCTGTTTTAAGTGGACAAACAGCTTTAATTATTACTGAAAAAGACCCCATCTCTCCTCTTCAAGTTTTAGTAAAATTTTCTAAAGAGTTTGAAGTCCCTCAGCTTAAAGTTGGTATCGTTGAAGGATATTTTCAAAATGAAGAAGAACTTACTAAGCTTTCTAAGCTCCCCGGAAAAGATGGCTTGGTTGCTCAAGTTATGGGCGCAATTGCATCTCCTATGTATGGCCTAGTAGGCACTCTAGAAGGAAATTTACAAAAATTGGTTTTTGTTCTTAATGAAGCAAAAAATCAAAAATCTTAAGGAGGTGAGAGTAATGACAGATAAGAAAAAAGAAATAAAGAAAGATTTATCGAAAGCAGTTGGAAAATTAGTCGATGAAATTTCAAAAC
>Ga0164321_10000040_pt1 | contig 17571 bp, 25 predicted proteins | sample GuaBasSediGuay12_FD_121799 | JGI IMG/M metagenome (GOLD analysis project Ga0164321, IMG submission 121799) | Subseafloor sediment microbial communities from Guaymas Basin, Gulf of California, Mexico - Guay12, Core 4567-28, 21-24 cm | ecosystem: Environmental > Aquatic > Marine > Hydrothermal... | reverse complement strand
CTATAAGATAACTCTCCTCTGTATTGTTGAGGCTCTATACCTACACAGGAATCATTTTGAGTCATGTTCTGGCAAGTTCCTGTGGTGATTACTACATCATCAGGTCTTTCCCACCATTGGTTCCAAGATTTTTGTCTGCTGGTAGGGATAGGTCGCTCAGAATCGGCCGCAAATGGGTGCTGATTGGGTCCTGCTAATTTCACTAAAGTAAGTGGGGGAATACCGTTGCTAAACTTAGTGGTAGCGGTCAATGAACCATCAGGATTGCGTCTAAGGACATATCCATCAGCCCATGCTGCCAAGGTCTTGGTTTCTCCAGATTCCTTGCTTTGCCACATATTCTGTGGAGGGAGTGGAATGCCATTAAAGGTGGAACCTAACCACATGGGTTTTAGTTATGGCTTTCGCTATTTAAGTTTCACTCCAATGGATGCTTGATGTTTTTATCTCCTAAAGTCCAACGAAGGGTTTTAACCACTCCTTGTAGAGCCTTGAAATTGCGAGCATGAAACATCCATGCTTTGCTTTTGGAACGATACTGGTGCATCTTGAGTTGGTGGAAATTGAGTTTGCGTTCCGCCTTATCCAACATGGATTCAATCTCATCCCATGTTCTCTCGTAAGAGAAGTGGTCCGAGTCCTGATGGTCGCTCATCTCTGCCATGATATGTTTCCTGATTTTTTACCTATTTAAATATTTTCTTCGGTAGTTGGGTCAGGCTGGTCAATACCAGCATTGAGGTAATATCCTATGACCGTAATGGAAACTAAGACATTTCCTAAGAAAGAGCCTAACAGGGCTTGTTTCCAAGGTATCTTAACCACTAATAAGCCGGGAAGGGTGATAGCCGTGCGTATAAGCGTAGCATTAAGCGTATCGGTGAGTCCTCCGGGCTCGCCTCTGGCTAACTTCCTTGCCGCTTGATAGGAACGGGGTTGGAAGAATGCGTCTACTAAACTCATGGTAGTTCCTCTCCAAATATCCAACTAAATGGAAACCATAGAATCCATGAAATAAAAGACAACAAGTTCAAGAGAAGATTTCGCATAGAAATCCCGTCCATCACAACAAGTTGAATTTACTCACAGTTCAAACTCATCGGGGATTCCATCACCGTCATCGTCTGAATCAATGTAATCTTCTACGCCATCGTTATCGTGGTCAAATTGACCGGTCATATCGTTGCCGTCATTGTTCTCAAACCAATCGGAGAGTCCATCGTTATCATCGTCTGTGTCGGTAGCATCCCAAATGCCGTCATTGTCGTGGTCGTATCGGTATGATGATGTTGCACCGCCGATTTCATCAACATCAAGAATGTTGTCGTTATCATCGTCTGTGTCTACGCCATCGTTCAAACCATCATTGTCGTGGTCACGGCTTGCGTCCGAACCATTCTCATATTGGTCTTTGTAATTATCAATACCATCGTTATCAATGTCTAAATCAATGTTATCTGGGATGTTATCATTGTCGTGGTCGTAAATGTCGGTGTTGTCGTTGCCATCATTGACCTCTTCACGGTCGTTGATTCCATCGCCGTCATCATCGTCATCTTCTGCATCATCAATACCATCGTTGTCGTGGTCTTCGGGTGAATCATCAATAACATCGGGAATTCCATCGTTATCATCATCAGAATCAAGTTCATCAGGGATTCCATCACCATCATTATCGTTATCACCATTCTGGTCTTGTCCATCTAACTGCTGACCTTGTTGCTGGTCATTTTGCTGACCTTGTTGGCCTTGTTGTCCGTTTTGGGTTTGACCTTGTTGTTGTTGGTTTTGACCGTTCTGGTTTTGGCCGCCTTGGTCGGTTTGTTGTTGGTCGCCTTGCTGACCGCCCTGCTGACCGCCTTGTTGTTGCTGACCTTGACCATTATCCTGTTGCTGACCTTGTTGCCCCTGTTGTCCTTGGTTTCCTTGTTGTCCTTGTTGTCCACCTTGTTGTCCTTGCTGTCCGGCTTGACCTTGCTGACCCTGCTGACCTTGCTGACCTTGGTTTCCTTGTTGTCCTTGTTGTCCTTGCTGACCCTGATTCTGTCCTTGTCCTTGTCCTTGACCTTGACCTTGGCCCTGTCCTTGTCCCTGTCCTTGGCCTTGTCCCTGTCCTTGTCCTTGACCTTGACCCTGACCTTGACCTTGACCTTGACCCTGACCTTGACCCTGACCTTGCCCTTGTCCTTGACCTTGCCCTTGTCCTTGTCCCTGTCCTTGTCCTTGTCCTTGACCCTGACCTTGGCCCTGTCCTTGACCTTGACCTTGGCCTTCACCTTGGTCTTCGGACTCGCCACCGCCTTCGGTGCCTCCATTACCAGACCCTGCTTGGGATTCTTGATAATCGGGGTCGTAAGCGTCTGGAATACCATCACCGTCTGAATCGGAGTATTCTCCGTCATTAGGGTCATTAGGATATGGGTCGCTGCCGTCTGGCTTTCCATCTCCGTCTGTATCAGCAGAGTTGGGGTTAGTTCCACGGGCATACTCTTGTGAGTTAGTTAAACCATCGTTATCGGGGTCTGCGTTTCCATCGCCACCGTTAGTTGGGTTCAGTCCGTTTCGCACTTCCCATCCATCTGGTAATCCATCACCGTCTGAATCTGGGTTGTTCATATTGGTTCCAGCGTCTTGTTCTTCTTTGTTAGTCAAACCATCGCCATCCCAATCAGCCCCACCATCGGAGGGGTCAAGAGGGTCGGAACCTTCACCATTAACTACACCTGCACTCATAGCAAGCATAATGGCTGTTAAAATCGTTAATACTGTCTTCTTAAATTTGTTTTCTTTGTTCATTAAAATTACCTTTCAATTGTCGTTCATAGGGAACCCACTGTTCCCTCTACTAAACAATAGGGATTTACTCCTATTTAAGATTACGCCTCCTGCGGGCGTTGTTGCATCACTCGGTAATGTCTTCGTGATTGCCAAAATCGTGCGAATTATCCCAGTTAATTTCAATTTCTTCAGGGATTTCTTCGGGCTTAGGGGTGATATTCTCTACAGTAATTTTATAGACTTTACCATTTTTCTTAACTGTGGCTGTGAGTGTGGCTCTTTCTCCGAGGTTATCCATCTTGGTTTTGGTTTCATCTGCGTCAAGGAATTGACGGAATAGATTTTCCATGTCCTTCATGGACTTACTGATTCTCATATTGCGTGTGTAGGGCGAATGCCTAAAAATATCATTAAACCAATCATCTACGGGGTATGACATGGCTAACTATGATAATCATCACCTATTTAAGATTCCTCATCAAAATATTCATCCATAAAATCATCAATCTGATTTTCTAAGTTTTCTATTCTTTGTTGTATAGCATTGTTTTGAGATTGCAGTTGGTTCTTTACAAACCAACCTTCGGGATTGTCTGGGCATTCGTTGATAAGATGCTGAATTTCCAAAAAAAGATTGAGTAAGAATGAATAATCTTGAGATTTGTCTGCTTCTGATTGTTGAATCCATTTTAATAAGATTAGGGCTTCCTCTACCTTGTCCATATTCTGTTGTAATTTCTTTTACTATTTGAACTTAGTCGTAATCACAAAGAGTGAGCCAAGTGGAATGCTTTAGCATTATCGGAGGGATAATGTAATCCTACGCTCACACGAGCATGAGCGATTCTACGGGCTATTCGGTAAAATGATAGGGTGTGTCGTGGATATTTTTTAGAAAGGTGTTGGGCAATTAAATAGGATTGAAAGGTGTGTCCTGATGGGTAGGCAGGAGTCTTAGCAGTTTCTGATGGTTCGGGGGTTATTTGGGAATTAACTTGTGCAGGTCTGGGTCTGTTGTAATAGGTTTTGTGAGCCATAACTAAGGGAAAAGAATCTTTGATAATTTCCGCTAATTTTTCGGGGTCATATTCTAAATTATGATTTTCTAAATATTGAATGTAGGCTGCACGGGGAGATTCATCAGTGAGCAAAAAATATTCCATATCAGGATTTTTCATGGCTTCAACCACTGCTTGTGATTCCTGATAAGAATCTGGGTGATATTGAGGCTTAGGCTCGGGCGTGGGTAAATATCTATCGTTCACGATTACGACCCCAAATGTAATCCTTCCCCTTCTTTCTCCAATAAGAGGCTTTTTTACGAGCGTTGGAGTCGGGCTTGAATCGCTTGAGGGAATGGCGGGTAAGTGGGGCCTCAAATGAATCTACGGGCTCCAAAGCAATGTATCCAAAGTTGCCCACCAAGAAACATTGACCTGTTTGGGGGTCGCAAACTATATCGGAAACGCTGGTGGAACGATAGCCATCATAGGAGTTGCCTAAGTTTGCAATTGTAGTGGAATTTTTATGCCATGAATCAGAAATATTCTGGGTAATAGCAAAAGGTTGGTAACCACCTAATACTTCGGCTACTAATTCATAGTGGCTCAAATCTACTTTTTGTCCCGGGTTTCCACTCATAAAAGAACGAACATGATTTTCAGGTAAATCTTCTATGGGGTGGTGATAAATTAACCAAGAATCGGCATCTGGTAGCGGGGTTTGCTCTCCAACTATGAATTTTTGGGTGGTGTTTTCGGCCTCAAATACTACTTCATCAAAATCAGAACTTTCCACTTCTAAATCAAAAGAAACACTTAGGATTCTATCGCTGGGGTTAAATTCGGACTCAAAATGTTGTAGTTCTCCATATTTTTCCATGAGTGATTCCATATCAGAGATGAAATCGTTGTAATCGCCTTCGGCTCCAAATGATAAATTTCGGGAATCGGCTAAAGGTTGAGCGCATCCTCCATCACAAGCCCAGATTTCTCCGATTAATAGGTCGTCTTCATCATAAAGTCCAAAGGCTTGAGGCGATTCATCGCCACACAACTGACAAAGTTTGGGAAGTTCTGTGATTTCCAATGGTGGGGGTGCGGGGGAGGTTCGGGCTCTTTCTAAGGCTTGGGCTAATTGTCCTTCTGGGTCACCGCCCCAATTTTCTGCTCCACGAATCCATCTTTGAGATTTACCAGAAGGTTTAACTTCCCACATATTTCCGTCATTGCCACGCATTCGTGTGCCAATCTTTCTACGGGTGGCAGAAATTTCTGGGGCTTTACGACCTGACTTAGCCTTGGTTCTTGGCTTGGCTTTAGCCTTTGGCTTACGAGCAGAGGCTTTGGGTTTCTTAGCAGTTGTTTTGGCTCGGGTTTTGGGTGCTTTGCCCTCAATAAAAGGCAACAAGGCTTTCAATTTCTTTTGAACTGATTTCGGTCCTTCAAAATACGCAGCGGTTGTCGCCCAAGTATCATAATCATTGCGGTTATAATTGACGAGGTGATAGAAACCCTCGGGAACCAAGTCAGAGTAATCCCATTCTAAAGCACGAAACCTTCCAGATTGAGCCATCTTGAGGTATTTATTCGCTACCTTTGAGGGTGGTTCATACCAGTCTTCATACTTCCCTTCAGGATATTTGTTCTCTTCTTTTTCAAACATTTGTTTGATTGAAGTCATGGACCTAATCCAGTAAGGTTGAGCCAAAGCAATAAACTTCTTCTTGGCTTGAGTTTTAGTCATGGTTTGGCGAACAGTTTTCTTAGCAGAGGTTTTTGCTCGTGGCTTTGGCTTGGGTTTATTTGCCACAGGCTTGACAGCCGAAGATTTGAAAACAATTTGAGTGACTGGTTGTGACCAGTAACCAGATTCATCGTCATCGCTACCAGAGGTAAAAATAATACGATATTGGTTTCCTTTGTTAAGAAGTGCGGAATATCCACCCAATTCTCCCCATGCAAGTGCTTCCAATGGGCTTGCGCTTCCAATGTGCCAAATCCAATCTCCAATAACAAAATAGTTAGAAGCGTTTGTGCGGGTCCACAGTTTTACTTTTTTCTGACCCCACTTTTTTTTAATGTTCTGGTCGTGAGATTCTATGGCTTTTGAGATTTGCATACTGTAAGTATTCATAATTTCGTTGGCTTTTTTTGAAGTAAGTTTTTTCCACCCTTGGGTTTTCATCTTGGCAACTAATTCTTTGGCTTTCTTAGTTTGCTCTCGTTGCCTTTGTCTGCAACCTTGGTCATCTTCAGGAGTGGATTTATTCCAATCACTAATCCACATTCCGTCTTGTTTTAATAATGCCATAACATCAACTCCTGTATAACCTAATATTTTCTAAAATTCTCGGCTCTGATTTCCTTGCGTTCACGGGCTTCTTCAGGAGTGATGTTTTTATCACGCTTCATTTTGCGAAGCGTCTGGGAAACAGGTTTGCCTGACATGGTGCGAACTCTGGCAGTGGTTTGTTCAGCATTCCAGTCGTGTTCATCAACATCACTATCGGTTTCATAATTTAGTTCTGATTCCCAATCCCAATCAACCGTGCCAGTGATGTCTACGGGTAACTCTATTTGAAAATCCACATCCATAGTGCCTGAATCATTTTCTCCAGATTCCAAAGGTAGGTTATCGTCTACTGATTCTCTAATGGCATCTACCAGTTCATCAGCGAATTCATCAGAAACTGCAGAAACATCTAAATCAACATCTCCTACTTCTAAATCAGAGGTGTAATTGCTACTGATAGTAAAATCTTCTCGCTTATTGCGTGTTTGTTGCTTCTCGCCCACATCTATGCTATCGGCTGGTCCTGCTCTAAACTCTTCTGCGGCATAGCCCATGAAACGACCATCTCCCAACCATGTTTGGCCGTAGACATTGATGTTATCATGGTTGCTTATATCTACTGTAAAGTCAAAATCCTCATCATCTCTGACATCACTCAACCTATCTCTTACTTCCATGATTATTGAATCTCTTAATTCTTCTTCATCATTGTCATCAAGGTCTGTCGGAGAAGACCAGTCGTATTGTGAATAAGGGTGGTCATGTTTTTCTTCTACCTTTACCATTCTTTCGGTATAGATGGGGTCGTGTTCAATATAACCGCCTCCAGATTCGGCTCGTTGCCGTTTTAATCCGGGTGTGCCATCAAGGGGTCGCCAGTTTGCCATCTCTCCAAATTCCATGGGGTCTTGGATAGGAGCAGAGCCTTCTTCAGAGTAATAATTTCTTTCTTTTCCAAGCATGGCTACTCCTGCTACGGATGCTGCAGTGATAGCCGCAATAAAATATCCAAAAGATTTGGGACCGGGCATTTTTCCAGATTGTGTATCGGCTAATACTTTGGTAGAAAGATAAAATCCTGAACCAATTACAAATCCAATAACGGGTGTAAAGAGATTTCTCATATATTTTTATGAGGGTTCCCGCTATTTAAGTTTGTTTGCAAAAACGAAAACTGGGCTTCGCTGATAGATTTAGAATTGAGTAGTAAATTCTTAATATGGGTGAGATGTTCTTCTTCCTCGGCTCGTAATTGGATACCACAAAATTCACATTTACTATGTAGTATCATAGAAGCCGTTTGGCAACTAAGACAAGTTATGAAATTAATGGGTTGTAGCAACCCCATGAATGGTTTGGGTGGTTGTATCCAATTAATAACATAGAATCTCATCGTGCATCCCGTTCTTCTGCATGGTGTTTGCGGTGGCAACTAACACACAGAAGTTCTAAGGTGTGGGCTTTTGCCAACAAGTCATCCCAAGCATAATCGGTAATACTCTTATGGCGGGATTGTTTATACGATGGGTCGGTGTGGTGGACATCCAACAAAATTCGGTCGTCTTCTCCACATCGTTCACACTTTCCTCCCAAGCGATTGAGAATCCATGTTTTCTTATTAACTCTAAGATTCCTCTTGTTTTCCACTGCTTTGCCTACAAGATTGCGAGATTCTTTGTTTTCCGCATACCATTTCTTGTTATATTCTTTCATGTATTGCTTTTTCTTCTCTGGGTCGGAGTAGGGCATAACCTTACTGATTGCGTTCTCCTATTTGAATCTATGTCTTCAAGACCTGTCATTCTTGAGTGCTTCTTTGATTCCCGGGATGTTGAAAAAATTCTTAACATCAAAACTTTTTTCTATGGTGGCTCCTGTTTTGGGGGCTCCTAATTTAGAGTCGGCTCCAAGTTTTTGTTCACCCCTTCCTACTCTGATTTGGTCTTGATGAGCCTTAACAATATCAGCATTAGTTAATTGAGGTGATAATTCTGGGTGTTGCAAAGAAGATGCTTTATTTTTCTCCTTTTCTACGGCTATGGCGGCCAAAATGTCTACATTAGTAGTCATAGTATCCCTCATTCATCTTTAATTCCAAACAATCCTGTAGTGTTTTCTGGAGGCAAAGGTTGAAAATTTTCTACTATGGGATTAGTAATGGTTTGGCGAGTGGTGGTGGTGATTTGTGGAGTTTCAATTTCTGCTACAGAAATGCCAGCAGGTTCAGGTAATGTTAATGAAATTTTGGGGGTATCTGCTATCTTTTTTTGAAAGCCCTCGGTTAGACCTCTGTTCCAATTAATAATAAACTTTTTCTCTGAGGTCGTTTTTCCCTTAACTTTAGTCTTGGTTCTTTTTCGGGGTGTAGAAGTTCTGCTGGATGTTGAACTGGAGGTGGTGCTTGTGGTGGCTGTGGGTGTGGGTGTAGAGGAACTAAAATTTGGGGGTGGTGTGACTTCCTCTTGTTCCCACAAAAGTAATCTTTGTTCATTCGTGACCACTGGATTGTTAAGATAAGCAACAATGGCATTACTGGGCTGGTTATCGGGCCAGCCCGTGCCATGTATAGCAGGATTGTAATTGGGACTTCTTGCCATATCACATCACCGCCGATATTCCTAAAACGCTTCCTAAGATACCGGGTAGGACCATCATAACGACTTGCCACCAACGGCTTTTAATCTTTTCAATTTCGGAAGCGGTAGAAGATACAGATTGTTCTAACAATGCTAAACGAGTTTGCATAGGTGGTTGTCCGTTGCCATCAATAACAACTTTCATGAGTTTTTGGAGGTCTTCTTTGTGGGATAAAGATTCATTGGCTAATCTTTCCAAATGTAATTCAGTAGACTTGGTGTTATCTACTAATGCTTCTAAGAGAGTTTCCAGATGCGCTGCCATTTCTTTAGCAGTTTGCACATCCTCTTCATTTTTGCTCACGGTTCATCCCTCGCACGAGTTCTAAAACACGGAGAGCCAATCTTTCAACACATTGATTTTGGTGGATGCCGTGTTGCAAACACGCTTCAATACTGTTAATGGAATCATTGGTGCGTTGGATAAGCGACTCAATGTGATAGGACCCCATACTGCTATTGATGTGCGTCAGATACTTAAATTTTCTCTTCTGTGACCAGCGTTTCCGTTGCTTCCGTTGCTTCAGTTGCGTCAGATGTGCTATCTGCTACAAAATCAATCTGGCAAACATCAGAATCACAGAATCTTTCTACCACTACTTCTTCGCCCTTGATTCTGCCGAATGAAAGTTTGCCCAAAGCAGATTTCATGTTATCATAGGACTCTTTATCAATGGCTTCGTAAGGCATTTGTGGGTAAGCACCATAATCCAAACGAGGTAAGAAAGAGATTCCCTTTAATTGATATTGATAAATATCTAAGGCGGCGGCGATTTGGGGGCCTTCTTCTTCTGGGTCAAATGTGACTGTGCAGGAAACCTGATTATCAGCCCAATAGCGTTGTGCCAAGGCTGCAATAGAAAGTTGTTCCCACATGGATACTTTGTCTACGGTGCGAACTCCTGCTCCAACATCCACAGGAATTTCAACTACCAGAGTGGTGTCTTCACTACCAAAGGCTGGTTCAATCTTGTATCCTGCTTTTTCCAAAGGAGCAACGAGGTTAGAATCTTTACCCAATCTCATTCTACGGATGTAATAGCGAGATTCTGGGAAATGAATTCCGGGTGTGGCTCCTGCTAACAGGCTAACTGTGCCTGATGGTTTGATAGAAGTGGTTTTAATGGAACGAGGAATTGCCATCCAATCTGAATATTCTTTGTCTAAATCTTGAATGTGTTCATAACCTTCGTCCATCCATTGTCGCAATTTACCAATTCCACGGTTAGCAATAAATTGAGCGATACCACTCATGCTACAACCGATTCGGCGGTTGCGAAGCATAACACGGTTGGTTTCAGGCCAATGGGTTTTACCCAGAGTCACGGTCTTAGCGTAGAGATAAGCATACTTGAGAGTGGTGAGATAATCGTCCAGAGAATCATGGTTGTTAGGGAAGGTTTCTACCAAGCAACACAGTTCATAGGATTCTAAGGTTTGTTCCAAACACGGGTTGCCTCCCATGGCTCGGTGGTCTTTGAAATTAGGTGCATCAGCCATGCGTCCATATTCTCTCATGTTTTCTAACCAAGCGTATCCGGGCTCACCATTGTATCGGACTCTTTCAGCCGAGGGTTCGTAATTCATTCCCAATTCAGCGAAAATAGAATTATTGGAAGTCCAACCATATTCGGCTCGGTGAGGATTAACCTCATAATTCTTCAAATCCAAATATTCATCATTATCTGGTTCTCCAAAGACAATTTCAGCAGTTCGGCGCACATTTCCTGCGACTACGCACTTGCCAATGAGATTCATGATGTCTACAATAGATGTAATAGAAATGGGTGCGCCAATTTCGGCTCCCAAAATATCACAGATTTTTTCGTGAAGTTCTACCAGAGGTTGTGGACCTGAAGATTCTCCTCCAAAACCACGGATAGGGACTCCTGCAGCACGAATTTGAGAGTAATCAAAAATTATGGGGGCTGTGCCGTAAGCATAACAGTCCAACAATAATCTTAGGGAATCTACCCAACCTTCTCGGGTATCTGGAATAACAAATGTTTCGGCTTTGCGGTTTTCGGCTGGACCTTTAAGAATCATAGTGCCAGCACCTTTGGTATCAAAGCCCACACCAACTCCTAACATGGAAGCATCCATGAGGAAACAAAATGGTTTGGAAAATTCATTGCTCATTGAGCGTGTGGAAACGAATGCACAGTTATTGAGGGCGGCAAACAAACCTCTTTCTTCAGTAATCGGTGTTCCCATTGCCCACAGACCTCGGCCCGGTGGCAGGAATTTCATGTAGAAAATTCTGCGATACATTTCTTGGGCTGAATGTTGGGCTTTCCAAGCATTCCAACCCAATCCATTAGCCTCAATATGACGCTTTTGCATATTAAAAGTGCCTTCTACAACACGAGTGACTGTTTCAAACCATTGTTCATTTTTACCATCGGGCTTGATACGAGAATAGGTTCGGTTATAGACCAATTCACCCAGTCCATTAAAACCGAAAGGTGCTTTCTTTCTCTTAAATTTGTCTAAGAAGTTCTGGCTCAGTTGGAAAGGATTTTTGTCTGTCATCAAGTTCACGCCCATGAATTGTTGTTGGTCTGTTTCATCTATTTAAGATTGATGTTTCAGCCCCTGCGCTTGATGTTTTGGTTGTGTCAGATGTTCCCAATCACTTGATTCGGCGGAAAATTGTGGGGCCTTGTGAACCATTGGGGCGGACAACAACAAAATCGGAATCATTTTTGAATTTAGCGGCTAAACTTCGGTTAGTGGGAATTTCCTTTCTGCCCAAAGTCACCATGCGGTCAATGACAGTTTTAGCGGTAATTTCTTCTTCTATTAAAACCAAAGATTTGGCTGCTTCATAACTGGTTGGTTTGCTTCTTCTCAACGAAATCACATCCTTGGGGCTACTAACCCTGTGTATTCTACCCCTTCATAGGGTGTCCATGTGAATTGAATGGGGCAACTTCCAGAACCACCACACAATGCAACTTCTTCTTTGGTTGAAGCGGCGATACAAGCATTGATTTCTGCAGCCGTGTATAATTGAGTGGCTGTGAATTCTTCTTCACACTCCATCTCTAAGTTGGGATTCCACGAAATCAGTTCTTCGGCATCCAAAGTTTGCCAAACCATTTTTTGCTCCCCTACTCCAATTTGAAGAATCGGAATTTTGTCCAGAGTTTTGATGTAATCTTTGATTTCTTTAGCCGAGGAAACAGTGGTGTTCCATTCATAATCAAAATCAGGAATGGCTCGCAAATCATAAACCAAATCAATTTTCTTCAAACGAATGGCTCTTTCCATGTTGTTAGCCAACAAAGCGAACTTGTTGTCTTTGTAGGAAATCTTCAATTCATCTTTGGTGGTGAGGCTGGTGGTAATTGCCTTGAGTTTGCTTAACTCCACTGCTAAACGATGTTTTTCGTTGCAGGTATAACTTTCAAAGGCAGATGGGATTACTTTGAGTCGCAACATTTTGGCTCTAATGGAATCTACTACATGAACTGTGAGTCCATCTTTGGAAAAATCTAAAATGCAATCTTCGGTGATGGACTGTAATCCCTTGAGAATGTTTTTCATCATGGATACAGAAATAGAAGCCTCTAACATAATATGCTAATTGTGTTGCGACCTATTTAACACTCGCCATCTTATTCAGAAATTTCTTATTTTGAAAGGTGTCTTTCTTTTTGTGACCCAAAGAATAGATGTTAGTGGTAAAATTGATGGGTCGGAAACTACGGAATTGAATTTTGTAAAATCCTGTTTTGATGACCTCATAACTGCAACCGTCAATGGCTCGCACCCAATTTTTGAACTGGGATTTAGCATGACCACGGATGGAGGTTGGATGTTTGCTAAGGCGGTCTTGGTGATAATCACTCAAATTCCTTACTGATACCAAATCAAAAACTTGCTGATATTTGTAAAGAGTTGGAGCGGGGGTGTAAAAATCAGCCTCATCTTGCTTTTTTGCCCTGCTTTCATCTTGTTGATATTGACGATAAGCCGCTTTCATCTCTTTGTAAAGAGGGAGTGATTCTCCATTTTGTTTAGCAATATAGACTCGGTGTTCCCAATCTTGCTTAGAATTTTGTTGAATGACTTGCACCCAAAAATCATTGCCGTTGCTACCAAATTGGAAAGCAGAAAATTGAACCATGTTTTTAACAATGACATTATCCTGTTGCGGCCATGTGGGGTTAAAGCCGTAAAACATTGTTCCTGCGACTTTTGCCATCCTAATATACTGGGATGTCTACCTATTTAAAATCTACTCTTTTTGGGGTTGATAATCTATGGGACAAGTGTTGATTCCTCCGATACGATAAAAGGGACACCAACCGAATGCAGAAGTCATGACTCCCCATGCGCCCCAGCCCAAAAGTGCTAATTCCCAATCTCCACTGGCAATGAAATCTATGGCAAGAAGCGTGATTCCTGCTATCAACCTAATGATACGGTCTGTGAAACCGAGATTCATGTTATCACCGTTTATCTTCGGCTTTGCTAACGATTACTTTGGATTCTGCACCCTTCCAAGGTGTGCGAATAAAAGTGTCTACTGCATTCCATGTGGCTCCTTTTGCCACTCCTCTTTCGGGAGCATCCTCCCAATTTTCTACAAAATCTTGGAGGTTTTCATAATTTTCATAAATCTTTTTTGCTGTGGCTCTACCAACCCGAGGAATTTGTTCAAGCATGGCATGGTGTTTGTTTCTACTGCTGGTCACAACTGTTGTGGGTCTAACCAAGGTATTGACGGTGCCATCTTTGACCCGTAGGGAAAGGCTACGAACATAGCGGATGGTTTCGTCTAACGAGTCGGTATAAACTACGGGACAAACTTCTACACTCATACGATTGAAAAAGGTTTGCAATCCCTTGATACTATCCATGTCTGCATAAACTTCACTCCATGAACCTTCAATAAGCAAAATATACTTGTCGCAATTTTCTACCATTCGGGAAATCTGTTCTTGAATTCTTTTGCTACTCCAAGATGAATAAGCATCTCCCCATGTTTTTCTTTCAATAGTCCAACGCTTGCCATCATCATTTTCAATAACAATGTCGCCCTCTGGAAGATTGACAATATCAGCATTGAGCAACATCTGAAATGAAGCCTTGGTGTTATGTGCTTCTTTAGAATCAATCAGAATCTTCATGATTTTATTAGCCTCCACCACCTATTTGAACTCTCTCATTCCACTTATCAATCGTATAGTGGTCTTCAGGGTTGGCGGAGTGGGTTTTAATACATTGCAGTTGCCCTTCCCAGTCATAGTAATAGACTTTGTTAATACCTGCGGCGCAAATGGCTTCCATACAATGTGAACAGGGTTTGCTCATACGGTCGTCATCTCCACCGTGTCCTCCAAAACGAAACAACCACAGGTCTGCTCCTTCGGCTCCATTCTTTTGCCAACGAAGTTGCCTAAGTGCATCCATTTCTGCGTGAATAGAAGAGCCTCGGTATCCTCGCTTATTGACACCTGTAGCCACAACTGCACCCTTGCGAACCACAATGGCGGTCATGGGTGAGCGACAGGTAGAATTATGAATATTTCTCTTGCCAATACGCCTAAGACGCATTTCCCTCTTGGGGCGGGAAGACATGGTTATCACCCCTCCTGCACAGCCATAATGTGAACTGACCAGCCACAACCACACTCATAGAATTCGCCTCGCAAAGAGGCAGATTCGGGGTTGAACTTAGTTCCGCAAGCCTGACATTTAATCTTGGTCTTCGTCTTGGTTTGCATCAAAGGTCACCTGCTTGCCCGAAACCTTGTCGTCCAGATACTGTTGATAGCGTTCTGAATCCAAGGAGGTGTGTTGGCCGTTTGTGAGGACTACATCAATAGAATCTCTCCATAACATAGACATAGTGTAAAATTGTGATATAAGAGCATGAATACCTTTGTGTTCCATCTCTGCTCCGGGTCTGGTGTCTTCAATAAACCTCATTAGGAGGTTTTCGTCTATGGTGAATTCTATCTCCATGATGATTCATCATGGGCTCTACCTATTTAATATTTCTCTCAAATAGGACAAGGCAGAGTAATCAACTTGAGATTGGTTTGAACTACTTCGCTATAATCTGTGACTTGAAAGTTAAGTCGTAGGGTGGGAATTTCGGTAGCCAAAGTTTCGTAATCTTGATAATCTAATATTCGGGTTTTGCCTCGTTCTAAATCTCGCCAATGCGTCCCAAATAATTCTACACATTTAGTTTGAGTGTATTCTTTTTCTTTTCTCCAATTCTTCAAAATGGCGGAAATGGATTCTAAAGCAAGTTCAGAAGAGGGTTCATACCACTTGAATCCATTGGTTTGGGGATTAAGTAAGGTGTCTTTACCAAAATTAGATATAATTTCTGCGGCTTTTTTGGGTCCGATATTGGGAATGCCTGTGATACTATCGCTGGTATCTCCAATAATAGATTTGAATAGCACAAAGGAATCTAAAGGAATTCCAAGGTCTTGAGTGATTTTATCTCGGGGGATTTCAGAAACAAAATTATGAATGCGAATTCTGGGGTCCCAAGCAAATAATTGGTGTAGGTCAGAATCTCCTGAAAATACCCAGATGGTATCTTCGGGTCCGAGTTCAGGATTGGCAATGGCTTCTTGAACTTTAGTAGCAATCAAATCATCGGCTTCGGCATCTTCTTGATAATAAGAAATCCAATTTCTTCTCAAATCATCGGTATCAAACTGAAGGGATTGTAGGTGTTCTCGGAAATCATGAATCTCGTGGGTGGCGGCAGAATAGGATTCGGCTTCATAGCCCATTTTAATGGCTCGGGCAGATTTGTAAGAATTTGATAGAGTTCCTCTTTTGCTACGACCTTTGACTCCATCCCAACACATATGAACGGGTTGGTTTTTGGAAACATAAAATCCTACTTGACGCATACGAAATTCCAAATATTTCATATCTGAAATAATGGCTTTTCTTTGAGCCTGAAAGAAATTGGCTTTGCTTCTACGACCTGCGGCTACCAGCCTTCTCATTTTAGTGAGGCTACCTTTGGGTCCCCAATGTCTGCCACGGCGACCGATAAAGAAGCCCGCATCCACGAAAGCAACCTGCATACAAGCAGTTATGTTGTTGGGAAGTATTTCAATCTTCTGGAGTATCTATGTTTCGGACACGAGGAATTAAATGATAATGGGTATCAGAAGAATAGAGATTATCTGATAGATTTTTGATTTCTCCTACTTTGAAAATTCCAACATAGTGGCTAATTTCCCATACTTCTGGGTAGTCTTGTCTACGGGACAAATTATGGGGTAATAAGAATTCACCTTCTTGGTTAATACAAAGATAAGGGTGTGTGGCAACTTCTTGACGGCATAGCAAACTATTGCTTGAATTTTGCTCAAATATTTTTTCTATGTTTTGAACTTCTTGCCAAGTTCGTTCTGGATATGTCAGATAAAGCAAAACAATGGTATCAGTGGATTTTAATTTTAACTCTTCTGCCACAAATTCCATGAATTCTTTGGGTGTAGATGTGTCGGTAGCGTTGTGTGGGGGTCTTTTCACAGTAATCCACCCTAATTCTTTTCCTTGCTTTAATAACTCTTCATCATCAGTGGCTAAAATGGTTTGATTGGCTACTTCAGGAGGAATTATTTGGGCGGTGTGTTCAAAAAACTTTCGGTTCTTGAAAGGTAGACCCTTGGAATTTCTACGAGCCGGGATTAAATAATATCTCATACTAATTCATCCATTCTTTTAGTTTTATCACAAATAAATAGGTCGTAAGCGGGCTTTCCCATTCTTAAATCGTGATATTTTACACCCCACTCTTTGAATTGAGATTTGGTTAAATCATACCAATCAATTCCTGTGATGGTGCCTCGGGCGGTCCAATAAATGATTGTATTTCCTAAATCATACATTTCGTTCATTAATTCAATGGCTTCATGATTGGGTTTTGCCAAAGCATAATTAAAATCTTCTAATGGCTCATCGTAATAACAAATGGTTTCATCAATGTCCACATAAATTATTTTACTCATTATTCTCCCCTCAATGATTTCCTTTTTGATAATTCAGAGTCTAACAACTGGCGGGGACCACTATCGCCTTCGGCTTTTTCAATATCTCTAATGCCTTTTACCAATTTAATCAAACCGATGTTTTCAATGCTGGCTAATTGGTCACTCCCCCACATGGAACGGTCTAAAGTAATATGTCTTTCTACCCACTCCGCTCCCATAGCGACCGCTGCAAAGGTTGGCACTAATCCGTATTCATGTCCACTATATCCAATCTGGGTATTAGGATATTTCTCTGCGAGATGATGAATATACTTGAGATTAAGTTCTTCAATAGGTGATGGGTAGGTGGAATTGGTGTGCATGACTACCTCTGGTTTTCCTTGTTCCATGGCTTGTTCTATCTCTTTTTCAGTAGACATTCCTGTGGAAATAATCAAGGTATCAAACGACTCTCGTGCATAATTTAACAACTCAATATTGGTAATCAATGCAGATGGAATTTTAGCAATAGAGCAATATTGTTTCATAAAATCTACTGAAGGTATATCCCAAACAGAAGCAAACCATTCAATTCCTTTTTCCGAGCAATATCGGGAGATTTCTTGATATTCTTCATGATTAAACTCTAATTTATGTTTGTAATCAATGTATGGAATTTTACCCCATGGTGTTTCCCTTAATTTTTGCTTCTGTTCAGGAGGGACACAATCTTCGGGCGACCGCTTTTGAAATTTAACATAATCGCAACCTGCCAAATAAGCCATATCAATTAATCTTTTGGCTAATTCTAATGAGCCATTATGGTTGATACCAATTTCTGCAATTATTTTTCTTTCCATGTTATCGCCTCTAAAATACAAAGTTGGAATGTCCTCCGT
>Ga0164321_10000039_pt1 | contig 17733 bp, 37 predicted proteins | sample GuaBasSediGuay12_FD_121799 | JGI IMG/M metagenome (GOLD analysis project Ga0164321, IMG submission 121799) | Subseafloor sediment microbial communities from Guaymas Basin, Gulf of California, Mexico - Guay12, Core 4567-28, 21-24 cm | ecosystem: Environmental > Aquatic > Marine > Hydrothermal... | reverse complement strand
CCCTTATAGAGGAGACTGAAAAGTGAATAAGATCTGTGAAGAGTGTGAAAAAAGAGACAAGTGTCCTGATATGACTCCGGACATTAAAGATTGTCATAAATGCAATACCCAACCACACAGAATGTACGGGCGTGATGTGGGTGCTGTTCTTGAATGCCGTAAATGTGGGTCAAAGGTGACTGCCCCTACAGTCCGTGAAACTGTTAAAGAGTGGAATTCTATTCAGGAAGAAGGTTAAGATGAGGTGTGCAATGCAAAAGTATGATGTAGGGGTTATCGTTGGACGGTTCCAGGTTAATGCTTTACATCAGGGTCACATTGATTTGATCAACTCTGTGGTTGATGTAAGTGAAAGAGTAATAGTCTTTCTTGGGGTTTCTCCTCTTAAGGGAACAAGAGGGAACCCTCTTGACTTCCGGGCACGTAAAGAGATGATCCAGGAAGCCTATCCGGATCTTGATGCCCTTTCCATTAAAGACTGCTCTTCGGATGAAGTGTGGTCAGCTAATCTGGATGAAGAGATTAAGGCTTTGATTGGCCCTTCTTCTACTGTAGCACTGTATGGCAGTAGAGATGCTTTTATTGAACATTATGTGGGTAACTATCCTACTGTTGAACTGAGGCAAGAGGTTTATATATCGGGCTCAGAGATACGCAAACAGATATCTCATACAACTACACCAACCAGAGATTTTAGAGCGGGGGCTATCTGGAATTCACAGAACCTGTACTCCAACCCTATTTTAACGGTGGATATTGCTATATTTGACTCTCCAGATAGAAAAAGTCTACTCTTAGGCCGAAAGAAAGGTGAGTCTCTCTTTCGGTTTATCGGAGGACATGTTGATAACAGTGAGACCCTTGAACAAGCTGCGGTCAGAGAAGTAAGAGAAGAGACAGGTATTGATGTCGGAGGGACATCAGCTCTTAATTATTTAGGATCTCACGTCATTGAAGATTGGAGATACAGAGGGGAGAAGAATAATATCCTAACTGCATTTTTCTCTTGTACTCGGGTCTTTGGAAGACCAAGCCCCAATGATGATATAGAGCAGTTAAGATGGTTTTACTATGATAAAAGTCTTATAGGTAATATTGTTACTGAACACAAAGAATTATTTAAAGTTCTTCCGGAACGTATTTCACTTAATGAAGAAGGAGCAAGTCATGAGAACTAATATTGTTACAATGACAGATAGTTATAAAATGACCCACCATAGAATGTACCCTGAGGGTACAGAAGTGGTTTATAGTTACTTTGAAGCACGCAAAGGGGCTGTTTATAATAACACGGTCTTCTTTGGGTTGCAGTATCTGATAAAAGAGTACCTGACAGGCCGTGTGGTCTATAAGGAGGCAATTGATAAAGCAGAGATCCTGGCAGCTAAGCATTTTGGCAATCCGGATATCTTCGACCGGGAACGCTGGGATTATATCCTTGATGTGCATGATGGCCATCTTCCCGTTAGGATCAAAGCAGTTCCGGAAGGCACAGTGGTTCCAATTGACAATGTACTGCTCACTATTGAAAATACAGATCCGAAATGTTTTTGGCTCACCAATCATCTGGAAACTATGCTTTCTTGGTTATGGTACCCAAGTACCGTTGCAACTCTGTCATATAGTGTGAAGGAGACGGTCAAGAAGTATCTGGAGGAAACAGCTGACAGTATTGAGGGGCTCCCCTTTAAGTTGCATGATTTTGGTTACAGAGGGGCAACCTGTAACGAAGCAGCTAGGATGGGCGGAGCTGCCCATCTGCTCAACTTCTTAGGTACAGATACTGTAGGTGGTATGGAGCTGGCTATGGACTATTATGATGCTGATCTTGATAGCCTGGCTTTTTCTATTCCGGCTACTGAGCACAGTGTAATGACAAGCCTTGGTGAAGATGGGGAACTTGAGGTATATAAAAATCTACTTAAAGAGTACCCTACTGGACTCTTGGCTATTGTATCTGACAGCTATGATATCTACAGGGCGGTTGATAAGTATATTGGTACTGAGTTGAGGGAGCAGGTCATAAATCGGGAGGGTACTTTAGTTATACGACCTGATAGCGGTAATCCTATAGCCACTATTCTACGTCTTTTAGAGATCCTAGAAGACAGGTTTGGGTGTGAAACTAACAGTAAAGGTTATAAGGTACTGCCTCCGTACATTCGCCTTATTTGGGGAGATGGCATAGATCCTAAAGGTATAGAGGGCATTCTTAAAAGGATGAAGTTTTGTGGCTGGAGTGCTGATAATGTTGCATATGGTATGGGTGGCGGTCTGCTTCAAAAGGTAAACCGGGATACTCAGCGGTTTGCTTTTAAGTGCTCTGCTGTTAAACGTAACGGGGAGTGGTTCACTGTTCAGAAGCGTCCCTTGGATAAAACGAAGGTATCCAAGAAGGGTTGGCTTGCCTTGGTTCCTTCTGGGAAAGGTTTTACTACCCTTCAGGACTGTCAACGTCTAATGGAGGCTGATGTTCTCCAGACAGTGTTTTTGAATGGAAAGCTCTGCAGAGAGTGCTCTTTTGAGGATGTCCGTAGGAATGTATCCTGTTTTAGCTCATTGCATAGCAGTAAGGTGGCCAAAAGTGAGTGAATATGATAATATAATGGGTGGGCAGGCTGAGACTGTTCTGGAACTGGTTGCTCAGGCAGCTGGGAACACTATCACCTTGGCTCAGTCTATTGCACTTTCCACAGATTTGAGGGCTCATTTCAATAAGCTGGGTGAGTATGTCAAGGGCTTGATTATGAAGCATCCTGCTCACTTCTGTATTGTCTGTAATAACAGTGAAATTATCCGGAGTTCTACAAAGTTCTCAAATGTTTTTGGTTTTACTCCGGGATCAGATGGTGTCTTCACATTACATTTTGAAGAGCCAGAAGGCAGGGCAGGGGAGGTACTTCTGCTCTGGAATCATGATGATAATAAGTGGGATGTCCTATGAGTAAGAGCAAGACCCCGCTTATTAACGAAGATGGTTATGTTTACTTCTTTCTGGAGACTGAGGTAGCTGAAAGTGGCTGTTTTGTTAATTTCACTGTTTATGAGGTAGAGTCTTGGGCGGCTGATGGTACCAAAGAACCTACTGATATGCATCATTATTTATCAGGATGTGTAAAGTGGGATGGGTGTTCTCATCTTACCTTTGGAGATGAAGATAAAGAAGGGTACCACCACTTCTGTGGCAAGGTGTACTGGGACCGGCATGTGAAGCTGATGCAGGAGCTTTATCCTATTCTGGTCATAATGGTTCCCCGGTATGATCCGGAGGTAGGAGGTAAAATATGATTAAGACCGGCTTTATGCTGATACCTAAGTATATGGGAGAGAGCTAATGAGTACTTATAATATTGTGAGATTAATGAACCAGATTGAGGAGGATAAAGGTACCCTTAGGAATTTGGTGGATGAGTTATTAGTGGGTAGGGTAGTTGTTTATACAGATCGTAATGGACAGGTTAATAAGGCTGATGTTGTGTTATATACTTTTGATACAGGCCACCCTGTTTTAGTTATCAGGAAACTTGGAAGTACTGGACACACAAAAATACTCTTGGAGGATGTTGTTTTTCCTATAGGTGGTATTGATACAGAGTGTCTGCAAGAGCTTCAGGAAGATGCTCTTAAGCAGGTAAAGGCTGAAAGATCCCGTCAGGATATTAAGTTTGGTCTTCAGAGACATGAACAATCTAGGTGGATATCAATCCTTGGTGAAGAGTTTGGAGAGGTCTGTAAGGCATCTCTGGAAGGAAAAGACATTGAGTACAGGGATGAGATGATCCAGGTTGCTGCTGTAGCTGTAGCGGCAGTTGAGAGCTTTACAGATACTAATAAACCAGCAAAACCTGACACTCCTATTCCCCCGGATACCAAATGGTGCATGTGCACAGAGCTGGCGGGTGTCTTAAGAGACTGTAAGTCTACTTGCACTATCTGCGGGGGTATCGATGCCTATGGTGGTAGTAAATATCGGCCAGCAGATAAACAGAAGGAGATTAAAGGTGAATTTCAGTAAGAGAGTATTTGATTACATAAAGAAGAGAGATAGGTTTCTCAAGCTGAAACATCGTCTCGACCGGGAGAAGCATGTCTTAACAACTCACATGTTCCCACATTCTGGATATAATAAAAAGGACTATTTGCTTATCCAAATATTTGTGGTATTCATGGATCATTCTGACCGGGGATGGAGATGTGCTGGTCTTATTAGACGGCTTACCCAAGTTGAAGGTTTGAGGAATATCAGATACAGTCGAACATACAGAAGGCTGAATAAGCTGGTTAAGATGGGATATCTTGTAAAAGACGGTGAGGGTGAGTTCCGGATTAATCCAAAGGCAGACTGGACTCCCAAAAGATAACAATTATAATATTTATCAGAGTAATCAATATGACAATCGTATAATATATCTTTAAGACATGTGTGGAGCAATACTTTTATAACTTCCTTAGCTTATCTGTTAGCAATACCTGATGTCAGAGAGTCTGAAATATTAAAAGGTGGGTTTACTGTGATTAAACATCTGTATGAAAAGTATAAAGAAGTTAAGATTTGGGGTCATGTAATTCCTATTCCGGAATGGGTAGAGTGGGTCACAATAAGCAAGTGGGGGCAAATGGCAGGACATGAGCAGCCTCCTCATGTAGTTAATGATCCTGCATACCCTTACTGGGAGAATTTAGGAAAGAAGTACCCTGTTGAGGAGTACACCTTTAAGCTTGAGGAAGGTGAGAACTGGAAAGACATGCGGATATTTGTGGCAAAGGATTTCTGCCGGCATATACCGGTTTCTGATGAAGTCACTGGAAAGTAATATGACTAAGATTGTAAGACTTTGGTGTAGAGAGTGTGATACAGAACAAGACCACTATTTCTACGGGACTACGGCAGAGTGCTGTGAATGCTTGGAGCCCAGGGATGTTTTAAAAGAGGATTTGAAAGAGATGAAGAAAGAGTTATCTGATATCCTGATCTATTTGGCTGGACCTTACGCCCACAAAGACCCAAGAGTAAGGGTAGAGAGGTTTAAGGAGCTCAATGAAGCAGCAGGATGGTTTCTTGAGGCAGGGTTCTCTGTGTTCTCTCCTATATCTCAGAATCACTCAATTATCAGGCACCTTCCTCAGGAGAAGTTTAATCATAAGCTTGAGGAGGCAGGATGGGACTTCTGGAAAAGAAAAGATCTGAGAATCCTTAAGGAATGTGATGCAATGGTTGTTCTGTGTTTAGAAGGATGGTCTGAATCAACAGGAGTGAGAGCAGGATGGGACTTCTGTAAAGAAAATAATATCCCATCTTATATTTTGAATATGGAAGAGTTTAATAGGAAGAACATCATAAATTCACTGAGATCCGGTTTTATAAAGGAACCTTTTAATGGATAAAAAGAATGAAGAGTACTCAAAGTATATTGAAGAACATGTTGCCAATGTTCAGCTTGCTTGAGTGCGGAAGATGTGGGAGTGTCCATAAGGGGTACTCCGGTAAGCTTGATAGTAAGGGAGTGGAGTATGTTGTGTGTGGTGAGACCAATAAGAGGATGAATGTTATAATAACAGGTGAAGTGGTAGACGTTATGTTTGCAACTTTGTGGGAGGTTGATGGTATGAAAACAGTAACAATATTGATAGGTAACTCGGATAATAAGCTGAGCCAGCAGCGGTGGTCTCTATACTGCAATTCAGTGTCCTATATGGTGAAGTCAGTACTTGCGGAGGTTCATTTTACAGGAGGGTCTCCTTACTGTGCTCGATGGCAGAATGCTTGTTATGTTGGGCAGATAGAAGACAAAGATATACCACAGCTTAAAAAAGTTCTGAAGGAAGTAAGGGAGACATATGATCAGGATTCAGTGGCAATAACAATCTCGGATACCGAGTTTATTTAGAAAGTGAGATTAAAATGTTTGAAGTAAGACACACTGTACCCAGAGAGATCAAATCTCACTATACTACGGTGGATGAAGATGCTATTCTTGTTGGGTGGAGAGGATCACATGTTACAGGAATGGCAACAGAGAAGTCAGACTTTGATCTGATAGGGATAGTAATCCCAGATATCTCCCATTACTTCGACCTGAATGGGTTTGGCTCCAATGGCAAGGGGACCAGGGAAGATCAAGATGGTGGTTGGGATATGGTGAGTCATGAGTTTGTGAAGGCTATGAAACTGCTCAGGAAAGGGAACTTCAATCTGATGCAGTTGCTGTGGCTTCCGGACGGTATGTATATTAAAAGGACAGAGATGGGGCAGAGGCTTATAGGGTTCCGGCAGTTATTCATAACCAAGGGTTTGGTTATGGCTTTAATGGGAGTTGCTCAGAGGGAAATACGTAGAGCAACCTCAGGTGTGCACTCTGCTGTATCTTCATGTGGGTACATCCCCAAGTCCGCCTACCATGCAATTCTATATCTTCAGCAGGCTATTGAAATCTTGACAGAGGAGGTGTATAAGCCGGTTAGGTCTGATTTAACCCTTATTAAGACTATTAGAGATGGTGATATTACAGAGGAAGGGCTTATGACTCTGTATACAGAGCTGGATAAGAAGGCCATGAGTCTCTGTAAGAGCTCAGAGCTGCCCGATAAGGCTGATATGGATTTAATTAATGATCTATGTGTGATGGTACTACGGGAGCACTTTCATGCTTCTGGCCGGATCACAGTATAACTATAGAAAGGTTAAGAATGTCCGCATTTACAATTGAGAAAGGTGCTACGGTCAGAGATGACACAGATGGCTTCCAGGGAATGGTGACTTCTCGGTCAGACCACTTAAATGGATGCAACAGGTATTGGGTCCAGCCTCCGGTGGATGAAAATGGCAAGACAAGAGATGGTCAGTGGATTGATGAGCCTTCATTGATAATGGTCAAAAAGCCAACAACAGCCTTCATGAACCGGAGGAAGAAGTATCTTAAAAATAAAGCAGAAATGAAAGAACAAGATGGGCCAGGCGGGTTTCGGAGTTCGATAAAGTAAATGTTCAATTCCCGGGAGATGTATGAATACTGTGCTCAGAAGATTGTAGAAGCCCGAAATTACGTGCTTCATACCTTCAAGGGTGACTGTGTATCAGATGCACTCTCCCACTGGGCTAGGGAGATATTTAGAGCTGACTTAGCTTTTAGACTCCAAGCACATGGAGTCAGTGTCTCTCATATCGACCGGGATAACATTGATATAGCCCTTGAGATGTCCAGTTCAACTGTCTCAGGGGCTTTCCTTTTGGATGCAGGTGGCAAAGGGTCTTCTGTCTTAGATTGGAAAATAGGAGCTGTTACATGCTCAGAGTGGAGAGTAGATGTATAGTGACTCCCTAATCACCTCTCCGCAAGGTCCGGAATCAAGAGGGTATAACCATAGAATTAGAAGGTCAAAAAGAGGGTGTGAAAAGGCATCTTTCCGAGGAGTATTTGTGTGGCTGTTCGTCAGCTCTGATAGGGACTCCGGGATACTCGTTATCTAGGTTGTGAAAATAAATTTTTGTGCGCGAACCTCCATAAGTATGAGACTTTGAGAATTTTTGGAAAAGTTTTTTGTAACAGTTTTGACAATCGTATAATACTTTATTTACACTTTAAAAAGAGGCTCTTAGAGGGGCTCTTAAAGGACATGAAAATGGATACAGTTAGAGAGCTTATTCTACAGGCACATATGGAGGGCCAACATAGTGTTGACGGGTGTGATCCCAGCTGCTATGAGGCTGAGGTTCATTACAGTTCTCTTGTCAAGGAAGGGAAGATTATTGACCCGGGAAAGACTGGGGAAGGTTGCTCAGAAGAGACTGCTTTTATGGATGAGGCAAGGGCAGCTGTACGCTACCAAGCCAAACAGGCGGGACTTCCAGAGCTGCCTAGAGTGAAGGAGAAGACATTTGCAGCTTTAGTGGCTTACTGGATGGATACTGCTGCCCAGAACGAAAGAAACACAGATTACTACCGGGGTCTGCTTGAAAAGATAGGGAAAAGACTGGGTAAGCCTGCTTTTATAGCAGATGATGGGACTGTTATGCAGGATGTTATCTGTGCCAAGGTTCCGGATATTGTAGATGACCTCCTTGAGGACTCAACTCCGGGAGAGGAAAAATAATATGGAACTCTATCAGTGGATTCTGGCCGTAATAGGGTATCTTCTGGTCATGGTTCTTATTTTAAGAACTTTTGGCAGAGGGGAGAAATTCTTTTCTTTGGAAGAATGTATATGTCTTCTGGTATGGCCTCTTTCAGGCACTCTCATTGGCCTAGCATTCTTTTTTGTTTGGTTACTTGCATTCATTGCCTGTGTTGGGGTTAAGGATGAGCAGGCTTTTGCAATAAGTGATGATCCGGAAGAGGATCTTCCAGAACCTCCAAGAGGCGGGACAGGTGAGCTATGAATCTTAGAATATATAAAGACATTGAAAATTACTTGGTCAAGTGGGAGAAAAGGCTGAAAAGATATGTTCAGGGCTCTAAGAATCACCGGAAATGTGTAACTCGGGTTAAGAGAGGCCATAGATTAATAGAAAGAGAGTGGAGATTTTAGCATAAATACCAATGAGGGTCAGTTTTAAATACTTTTAAATCTTAATACAGGAGAAGAACATGGTACAGCCCGCCCGTCAAACTAAGACAAAGAAGTCTCAAAAGGAAACAATCAAGGAGCTTAAACAGTCAGTTGCTGATCATAAACTTAAATCAGCTAAGTATAAGGCTGACCTTGCAGTGTTTAAAAAGCAATCTGAGGACCGGTCAGTGGCCATTTCTGGCCTCACAGAGCGGAATAAGGCTTTAAGTCTGAAGTTAGTACAGGCACAGTCAACGGACAGCCTTGATAGGGCTCTCAAGGCTGAGGAGAATGTAAAATCCCTTCAGATCACGATCAAGCAACTCGAAAAGGACAAGTCTGTTATGCAGCAGGTGGCCTCTGCAGTTAAGGCACAGAATGCTGATAATGTAACAGCCATGGCAAAGGGCTATGCTGAGGGATCAATCTGTGCTGAGATTATGAACAGGATCAGCTGATATGGATGCTATAGAAGCCAGGAATCTTTCTAATGAGGTTAATAAGAATGGTCTAATGACTAAGGTACATAGGCATGTTCACCGTGTTCTTGAGAAAGTTAAGGCAGGGGCATCCCGAGGTGCTTATGAGGTGGTTCATTCTCAGATTTATGAGGATATAGCCACCCAGAACCTAGAAGATCTCTCTGATAAGGTCACAAAAGATCTTGAGGAAAAAGGGTTCAGAGTTAAATCTACTCTTGGGACTCCGAGAGGTGAAGAACCCGGGTTGGAATTAAGAACAGTTGTTAGCTGGGATAAAAAAGATGGAAATTAAGTTTGACTACAATGAGTGCCATATTAGTGAGAAATCTTCATCGGGGGTTCCCCACATAAATACCCTGATCTGTCCTAACTGTAAAAACCAGTTATATATTGATCTTGAGGAGAGTACTTTCAACTGCTCTAATGAGTTATGTGCTGCACAAGTATATAACCTCCCTTTTACAGAATGGGCAGCGTGGTACTGGTACACAAGGCACCAGATTATGAAGAAGAGCCAGAATGAGTGGATGTGGGGTGTCTTTACGGTATTGCTTATTTGGGCAATAAGTGTTTTAGTTCCCTATTTGATCGGAGAGTAGAAATGGCAAACAGAGTTTTAAGTTTTCAGGAATTTGCAGAGCACTGTATCCACCATGTTGATCAGTTAGAGGTTCCTGATGGGGATGACGCTTGGGATGTAGTTGAGGTAAGCCTTAAGGGCATTAGTCTTGAAGAGCTTAAGGAAGCGAAGAAAGAAGAAGTCAATATAGAGGCCACCGTTAATCTATCGGGGCTCATCTTTGACCCAACTGTCTGTGAAGGTGTCTGCTTTCATGAGAGTTGCTCAGGAGGGTGTTTTGAGAATACCTGCCCTATATGGGATAAATTAGGAGAAGACTGTGTCAATTGATCAATGCCCCGTTGCTGAGTGTAAACATAATATCCAAGGGTGGAAGTGTGATAGGGGTGAAATAAGCACATGCTTTCTGAGGTCAACTGTATTGGAGCAGCAAAGAGTTTTTGCTGTCTCAGAGAAGGTAGAGGAGCTTAAAAAGCTTATGCCAGGGTGGAGAATTCCAGGTCATCTGAGAGCTTATCAAGATATTGCAGCCAGTGCTCTTCTTGAAATGGAAGAAGAAAATTTATAACTTAGACTAAGTTTTACATTTGACAATCGTATAATATAATAGTTCTTTTAAAAACCGATATTGACTGTGTCCCTAGAGCACAAGTGTGCATGTAACTGAGACAGAGTAGCTTCCAGATATGGTTTACTTCCTTTCTCAGGGTTTAAGGGCTTCTCAAGCTGGGTGACTACACATGTATGATGCTCCTAGGAGTTCCTCTATTGGTGAGGGGATTAAATTCTACTGTCTTGTCAAGTCCCGGTCGGGGACACAGTCATCCCATTTAAGAAACTACATGGCGGTCTAATTGGATAGACACTGGGCTCATTACCCGGAGATTGCGGGTTCGAATCCTGTTTGTGTTGTTTCTTGCCCGGTACGATAGCAGGGTTCTTTAATCCTTTAGGACTCTGCTTGGCTGGAAGAGGTTCTCCCTGAAGGGCAGGGTTTACTCTTCCTTGACCGGGTTTTATATTGGGGCACAGAGTACCGTCAGAGTAATCCACTTTGGTGAGGGGACATTCTCAGGCAAACGTCATACTGTGCCCTTTCATATTTTTAAGATTGGTTAATAATGAGAATTATTTATTTTATTGTTTTTATAATACTCTGCTGCATGGTCATGGTTGACTTTGTGTACAGAGTAGTGTTCCGGATAGAGACCTGTGATACTTTCATATCCCTGTTCTATGACCGGATTTATAACTGGATGCAGAAATAATTTATAAGATTGGAGTGGTAAAATGATTGCAAGAGTTGATAGTGCCCACGGTATCTACTATATTGAAAGAGCTGAGATCAGTATCTCTGTAAAAGGGGAACATGATACATTTGAAAATAGCATGTGTTCTTATAACAGTGCTGATAAGGATGATATTGTTGCTGTTGTTGATACTCATGGATGTGGGTTCTTCTACCTAAAAGCTGGGGACAGTGTTGAAATTAATGGGGAAGACATTTCCTTTCCGGAAGAATAGTATGAGTAATCCTAATATGGCAAAGCCCCGGAGGAGGATAGCAATGTCACTTAAGGAAGGTCCAGTTACGATTGACCATGCTATCACACTGGTGTTTATCCTGGGAGCCTGTCTTGCAATGGGTGTTAAGTCTCTGGAAGTTGTGTATGCGATTGAAGAGGTCTCCCAGCAGACAGCAATGAGATTTATGGTCTTTTCACAGATTATGTTTGTGACTTCATATGGTCTGTTGTTGAAAGCAATATCTCTTTTTAAGAGGTATAGTGAAGAATGAAAATAAAGCATAAGAGTGAGTTTGGAGAGAGGAAATCTGAGTTCTTAACTGATATGATCACTCAGGGGCTTGATGGGTCTGACTATGATCAGGGTCGTCTTGAAGATCTTGATCACACTGTTGAAAATCTCAAACATGCTTTTTCCAATCTATTTGGGGTGTTGGTTGAGAAAGGTGTGCTCAGTCTTGAAGAGGCTGCTCTACAGGTGTCTGCTATAACCGGATCAGAGTATGCTACTTTTGAGATTGATGATTCTCCTGACGAGCTGGATGAGTCTGAATACCCCGTTCCCAGTGAGAATTTGATAACAGATGTGGATGTACCCATGGCTGAGAGAGTCTCCCTTGATGAGCTACCCAAGCTCTGACTACTGAAGAACACTTTCTTTTTAAAGAATGGAAGAGACTTGAAACTGAAACATAAAATAGAGATGAATGGCTTGCTTAACTGGGCAAAGTCAATTTGTCCAGTATGTTGTGAGGGTGTCCATCAGGCAACTCTATTCACACCGGAAAGAATGTGCTGTAAGAGTGGCCATTACTGGAAGATGGTGGGATTAGAGGCTGTACAGGTAGAAGCTACCTCCCGTTTAATTAAGCTGATGGGGGAAGAGAATAGGGCACTTTCCCACTTAGCTGATCAGGTGGCTAAAGATATTGATGATGGAATAATGAGGGAGGTGCTTGGTCAGCCGGCCAAACCCGTAACCAATCATGCTTCAGATGGGCTGGAAGCCCGATCAGTTGACATTGAGATAGTGGGGGAGTAGGATGCTTAGAATCAGTATAGATATGAATGGCCAGAATATTGGGACTATTGATGTTCTTCAGGTTGGGAACTTTGATGATTCAGATTTGAGGTCATATGAGTATAGCTACCTGGTTGATGAGGAGGTCCTGGCACAGGGATTGGTTACCCATAAAAGAAATGAGGATGCTACTGCCCTTCTGATGGCAGTCACCTCTCATATACAGGCGGAACATAAGGATGAGTTGCCTGATTGGAGAGATAGGGAGAGGGTAAGATTAATAAAAAAGATTACAGGACACTAATCAGCTGGAGGATTATTGAATGATTCAAGATAGGTTCATAAGATACAGAGGTCGTATTACATACAGAGCGTTTCTTAAGAGGGAAGGTTTTATTTCTCAGCATTATATAGCCCGGAACTATGCCAGTGTCTCCTTGAAGAATGTCCGGAAGGTCTTGAGTATCACTTCAGGTTTCGATGCTATTAGGCTGGACACGGATGGGGCCATTACATACTGGTACCGTAAAACCCTTGATTTCAAGGATCCCCGGTTTAAGCAGGGGTTTAAGGATATAAAGAGGGTTAGGAAGCATATCAGACCTAAGATAGTTATTAAGCATGAGAGTTACCAGGTTGAAGCATGGCTAGAGTCCCCTATTCTTAAGAGCCGGTCAAGGTCAGTCTGTATAGCAGTTGCAAAGACGGAGGCGGCTGTGAAGACCAAAGCAGCCAAGCTTCTCCGGAGACTGGCAGACTCAACAAAGCTATATGTGTAGGGGTTTATTATGAAGGTACTTTTCATCATTCTGGCCGGAACTGCTCTAGTTGGTGTTGTTGTATTTTATATTTTGTATCAGACAGGCAAGGCCTTAGAGGCCTTTGATATGTTAAGTGAGGAAAGAGATGAGTGAGCTGTATATTAAGCCAGGTGTTCTTGAGATAACAAAAGGATGGGATTTTGATTACACCTTCAATGGTTCAGAAAGCAGATATTATGTAGTGTTCAGTTTGCTGTACTTCACCTTCTATCTGACCATTCCTAAGATTAAGAGGAAGAAATACTGGAAATCAGACCGGGAGTGGGGAGTAAAGTATCATAATCAGGCTCTCTGGTTCCATTATGGCAGTGATATGAAGTACAAATGCCTCCGGATGCCTTGGGAATGGGTTAGGGTTCGGCTTCAGGAACTGTGCCCTTATGGTACTTGGGAAGACGCTCAGTCTAACCCTACCCTAATGAAGAGTGAGGAAGAAAAGAAAACCAATAGGCTGGAGTACAGGTTTGATTATAGATATGTAACCAAGGCCGGAGAGGTCCAGGAGACAGAGGCAAGGGTATATGTCAGTGAGGCTGAATGGAGACTCCGCTGCTGTAAGTGGCTTCCGTATCCCCGGAAGATCCAACGGGCAATATGGGCAGATTTTGAAAGTCCAGTAGGAGAGGAAGTAGGGTCTTGGAAGGGTGGGACATCTGGGTGTAGTTATATAATGCTTCCGGGTGAAGATGCTGAGGATACTTTCCGGAGGATGGAGAGAGAAGATCAAAGTTAATATTTTATCAGGAGTTTCCCTGATGAGGATCGTATAAGTATTTAATATTTCTTTTATTTAGGATTTCATTCTATGTCAGATAACACTCATGTTTATTACTTTGGTGAAGTGGTCAAGTCAAAAACAAGAGCGTTCCGTGGGGTTCTTGTCCATGTAGACTTTACTATGAAAGATCCACATGCTTATGTGGCCTGTCTTACAGCTCAAGGGTATGAGATAGGTTCCTTTCCTTTCAGTGAGCTGCTTCCAGACCCAGACGGAGGGCTGGATTTTTGTCCTCCAGATGCGTTGGAGAGAGTCTATCCTAAAGGTATTTTAGAGAGCACGGAAGTTCCAGAAGGCAACCCTATAGTCCCCCACTCTGATAGTTCCCCAACTATTGAAGAGATTAACAAGGAGACCGAAAAGGCTGATGAGGCTGAAAACAAAAAGAAGATTGAGATATCACAGATTGAAAGGGATTTTAACTTCAAGTACCCTTATGGAGCACGCGTTAAAGCTTCCCTAACACCAGCTATGCAGGAGGAGAGTGGGAGTAATACTGCCAGTTTGAATGTTGACCTCCTATCAGGTTTCACCTATTCTCCTAAGGGTAAGACTTGGGCCTATGCAATAGTTAGAAGAGGTAGATTGGTTAAAAGGGTTGTTAAGGTAAGACCAACACAGGATGGGTTAACTCTATATTATGTTCTTTCTGAGTCCAGTGAGATAGGGAAGACTTGGTTTGATGATGTTTCAGAGGGATCATATGTCCAGGTAAGGAGCACTAGTGCCTACGCTGACGGCACTTTCAAAGCGAGGGTGATTAAGAAAATTGGAAAGGGAAAAGTAAAAAGATTCCTTGTTCAATGTGTGGAAGGAATCTTTGAAAATGTGAATCTGACCATAGAAGGTAATAATAAAGGGATGTTCCTCACAACTTATGATGCTGTTAAGAGTAAAAATTAATGGCTGAAACAGAGAAAGAGCTGCTTGCCCTTATTAAGGCAAATGAGGAGAGAGCAAGAGAGATAAATGAAAAGCTTCATGAATACGGAAGAAGCATTTGTCCTTTTAAGATAGGGGACACAGTCACTAGTTATGGCTACACTCATTATGGTAAAAAGGTAACAGTGACCAAGGTATTTGGGAAGGTCACCTACCGTCCAAACAGGACAAAGGGGGTACCCCCTATATCTGGGAAGGTTACATGTTACCCAAAAGAGGATATCATCTGGAAGGCACATGGCATTGTCTTAAAGAAAGATGGTAATGTGACTCGATTCCACACGGAATGGGACTCTAAGCAGGGAAGAGACATCAAACCTAAGAGGGTCGGTTTTGCCTTTATGTGCTTGGGGTGCAGACAGCCCCGGTGTACTGCTAACTGCCCTGAGTTTAAGCTTCTTGAGGGTGAGAGAATACTTCAAGCAGCTATCCTTAAAGATGGAACTGTTTATGAAGGGTGGTCACATGCTGAGATTATTCGGAAGGCATCTCCACTTAGATTGGGCTCCTCAGGTCAGGGGTTTGTGACAGAAACCAAAATATTTGTTGACCGTAAAGTGGCTCTAGCCATAGCGGAGATACAAGGTCAAATTGTGAAGAAACATGCACCTGTTCATGAGTTGCTATCGGAGGATTTAAGAGCATGAGAGTAGATGACCCAGATAAAGACAGATTAGAACAACCTGAAGAATGTGACGGCTGCGGTTTTCGCACTATTGAATTGGAAAGGTATCTCAGCTATGGTCCAGGGAGTCAGGTCGAATGGCTGTGTCCTTACTGCCATAATACACAGGCAGAGATTAGAAAAGATCCGGTGGTTAAGGCAGTAATCAACATTGCCCACATGTTAGAGAAGCAGGTAAATGAGCATACTAATGAAATACTTCACTCTTGGTTAGGAGTTAAAAGATAATGGATATGTTTCCGGCAAATGTGATGAGAATGAGGTCTTTTGATAATGATAAGAGGTTTGGCAATTTGGTACTTGAGAAAGTTTATAAAGGAATTATGAAGGCTTCAGAACAGGGAGGGTACCAGTATACTGAGTCAATAGCTATACCAAATGCTTTTCAGAATAAGCATCGGCTGTGTGACCATGTGTCTGTTCGGATTGATCATGCTGTTAAGGAGCTAAAAGCCCTTGGATACACTGTCAAGGTGGATAGACCTAAACCACTGGCAGAGGGGATTCCGTATCTGTCTTGCTATCATGCTACTTTTAAGGTGACTTGGTAATGTCAGATAGCAGTAAATTAAAAATGTATATCCTTGTTAAAGAGGGAATGTCCACCGGACAGGCCATGACTTCTGTTGCCCACGCAGGGGCTATGATGGAGAAATCTTTCGGGCACGAGGGTATTATGCAGGAGTGGTATGATCATTCCTTTAAGAAGGTTATTTGCGAGGTTGATCTAGCTCAGTTTGAGAAGGCTAAGGGGTATGGCACTTTCTTTACTGTTACGGAGTCATGTCTGGAAGGTAAAGAAGTGGTTCTTGTATGTGAGCCAAGAGAAGAGTGGCCGGGGTTCTTCAATTTCTTGAAGCTATATAATAGGTGATCCGGAAACATGAAAATAAATAAGGTTGTTAATGTAGACTCCCTGCTTGTTACAGTGTCTGCAGGTGAAAACTACCTCTATGTCTATAAGATGGGTGATGTCTTCTATCTGTTCTCCTCAAAAGAGTACCCGGTTGCCAGATCACATGGGCATATGGTATGTGAGGCTACTTTGACAGAGGCTGAGAAGAAGAGCTGGAGAAAGATGATTTGGAAGATTGAAGGCAATAAAGCCGAAAGGATATAAGTTGGTTAATAAAATAACAGTTAAATCAGATGAGTACTGGACGCTGATGGGTTTCCTAGATGGAAATAGAAAGAAACGACTCTACTCTTTTGAGATTCTGGAGGATGAGACTATAAAGGTTTCTTACAGACCTACTGGATTTCAGAAGTTTTGGGTGCTTGTTAAAGGGGTACTCTCTATGCTTTGTGTTATTGTATCTTTTCCTATTTGGATGTTCATGTTTGGCTGGGTTTGCCTTAGCGCAATTGCTATTGATGTTAAGGACAGAATGGAAGAGAGATCTGAGATTGTTTTGAAGGACGGCACTCCCGGCTGGAGTGGGGGTGCTTATAAGAGAGTGTATCGTTTTATTGTGGGTAAGTTGCATGAGAAAGGGAGCAAAGAATGAAAGTACTATACCCGGGCACGTTTGATCCAGTCACAAATGGCCACATTGATATCATAAAGAGGGCTCAGAAGCTCTTTGACTGGGAGAATGTTATTGTCGGTATATCCATGAATAGTGATAAACAGACTGTTTTTGATTCAGTAGAGCGTGAGGGGTTGATTGCACGGTGTTTTGACAATATTAAGATACATGCATATGAGGGTTTAACCGTTAACTACTGCAAGAATTATGGGATAGATGCTATCATCAGGGGAGTCCGGAATCAACTGGACTTTGAGTATGAGTTCCCTATGGCAGCCGTTAACAGGGACATGTCTGGGATCGAAACTGTGTTGGTAATGGCAAACCCTGCTATATCGGTTGTGTCCTCTTCCATGGTGAAGGCTATTGTCAAGAACAGGGGTCTGGTGTATAAGTTTGTGCCAAAGCATGTTCAAGAGGCTCTGGAGGAGAGGCTGTCATATGAATAACTTTGAAATGTTTCTGATAGCTCATCTGATAGGTGACTTCCTTCTGCAGAATAACTGGATGGCTCTGAACAAGACCAAGAAGACTACCCCTCTGATTGTACACGCTTATCTCTATTCTTTCTGTATGCTGGCTTTCTTTCCTACTATGGGACCATATAGGTTCTTCTCGGTGTTTTTTCTTCATGCATTGATTGATATGTTCAGCCTGGCTGATAAATGGTTAAGGCTGATCAGGGGAAGGTCTTTTGAATCTGTTGATAAACAGCAGAACTGGGAAGAGCATAAATGGGAGCGGCAGACATGGGCTACCCATCATTTAATGCAGAAGCAGGCTCCAGTTTATCGGGATACAAGCATTTACATTTCATTCACT
>Ga0164321_10000038_pt1 | contig 17763 bp, 23 predicted proteins | sample GuaBasSediGuay12_FD_121799 | JGI IMG/M metagenome (GOLD analysis project Ga0164321, IMG submission 121799) | Subseafloor sediment microbial communities from Guaymas Basin, Gulf of California, Mexico - Guay12, Core 4567-28, 21-24 cm | ecosystem: Environmental > Aquatic > Marine > Hydrothermal... | reverse complement strand
CAACGGATTTAGCCGATTTTGTCGTAAAACTTAACACAGCGGGGTTTGATACCTCCAAATTAGACTTGATTGAAATAGAAAGTGTAGGAGATTTGATAGAAAACATCATTTCTCAGGAGGATCTCAGTTGACTGACGCAGAGAAATTAACAAAACTGTTTAAAGATCAGGAACTATTGGAAAAGTCTTTCACGCACAAATCTTGGGTTAACGAGAATCAAAACGAGAGAGAAAGCAACGAAAGACTTGAGTTTTTGGGTGACGCTATTTTGGAATTCATCGTTTCAAAGGAAATTTACCTTACATTTCCAAAAAAAGAGGAGGGATACTTAACAACACTTAGATCCAATCTTGTTAATACAAACAATCTTGCCCACCTTGCTGAAAAATTAGGTATTGGAGAAAGAATATATCTCTCTCGTGGAGAAGAAGAGGGAGGGGGTCGTAAAAATCCCTCTATTCTTGCTGATACATTAGAAGCTGTAATTGGCGCACTATTTCTAGATCAAGGCATTGACGTAACTTATAAATTCGTAAAAAAGCACCTTCTGTCCGAGGTTCCTGAAAAAATATCTAAGCCGCTAAAAGACACCAAAAGCAGACTACAAGAATACGTTCAATCTAGGGGGCACCCAGCTCCAATATATAAAGTAATAGAAACATCAGGTCCTGATCATAGTAAAAAATTTATAGTAGAAGTACTAGTTAGTGGCAAATCTAAAGGACAGGGTACAGGCAAGAATAAAAGTAGTGCCGCGCAGGCAGCGGCAAAAAACGCGTTGAACGATATGTTATAAACAGCTTTTTTGCTTATAGCCTTGTAAATTAGCCTGAAAGTGAGTAAAATCGAACACAATGGTAAAAATCAGACTAGCCAGGGGGGGAGTTAAAAACAATCCTTTTTATAGAATTGTGGCAATAGACACAAAACGGAAAAGAGGCGGAAAGCCTCTTGATATTATTGGCTATTGGCATCCCGCAAAAAATGTTAAGAAAATTGATACCAAAAAAATAGATGAATGGGTCAAGAAAGGTGCACAAGTATCAAAAGCGGTTGAGAAATTGCTTAAAGAAAAATAAAATGCGCGATTTATTAGAGTATGTAATTAATGGAATTCTCGGAAACAAAGATTTTGAAATCGAGGAAAGTCAAGATGCCGATCGTAGTAATTTTGAAGTAAAAGTAGACCCCTCATTCTTCGGTTTAGTTATTGGAAAAGGTGGAAGAACGATTAAGGCCATCAGAAACCTTCTTAAAGTCCGTGCCACTATTGAGAAAAAAGGTGTAAATATCTCTGTTGCAGAAAAAGAATAACTGCGTAAGTCTCCCTAATAAACAAATGGGTCAATTCTCGCTGATGGCTCAACAGGTAATATCTGTGTGAAGAGAGGTTGCTCAAGATTAGAAAGCTCCGTAATTAAATTAGTTTCATTAGCTGATAATTCACGTGTTGGTTCTGAAATTGCTGGAAGCTTTGTGGGAAGCGGGATCCAAAAGATAGTTAAACTGGTACTTGCTCTTACAAGCTCTCCTGCCCCCGCAACTTCAACCTTGTTAATAACAGAAAGAGGAGCAAAGCTCTTCGTGGAAATAAGATAGTTTAAAACCTGCGCAAGCGATCCTTCTACTTCAAGTAAGATTGTTGTTTTAAAAGTGCCTGATTTATCTTTCGTTTTGCTTCCAATTTTAACATCGCTTATGATTATTCCATTTCTTTCTGCAAAAGTCTTTAGCTGTGAAAGTGCTATTAGTGAAGGGTTTTTGTCCGGCATAGCAATAACCGCAGCGTCTGCATATGACAAAATATTATTTTCAAGTGTTTGTAAAACTTGTTGTTTTTGAGAAAGAATTGTTTCATTCTTTGTAGCTTTTCTAAGTTCAGCCCTTTGAGTATTAATTTTACCAACCCCAACTTTGGACACGACTATTGCCAAAACAACCATTGCTAGAAGTAAGGCTAAGGGTAATAGCATTACCTTCATTTTCTGTGGAATAAAAGTTGTATTTTTCAAATCTAAAGTTGCCATATTAATAATATTTACTTTGAAAATTCAACACTCACTACATAACCTGTGTTTATATTAAACGCAAATGATGTAAGTTTAATTTTCTCATAGTAATCAGTCGCCATCAGGGAAGCTAATATCTGTGTAAGGGCGGATGAATTTCCTACTATAAGCGATAATTCTGTTTTAGTCGCTGAAATTTGAGTCTCCCTGATATTAGCTTCCTCAGGAAGTCCAGAGGCAAGTAGGCTTAAATCTTCTATCGCACCCACAGCTGTTTCTTTTCCCAATACTTCTTCTGCATATTTCAATCTGTCTTTTGTTAATACAAGTCTTTGTTCAGTTTGCTCAAGAGATTTTATGCCTGCCTTCAGTTGATCTTGATGTGTGTTTGAATTGCGTATCTGGAAAGAAGTAATGATTAAAAATGCAATTATCCCAGCAGCAGAAATTATTACTAACACTAGTCCCACAATGCTTGCGTTTTTAATAATTTGCGAAGCTTTTGCTATAGAGCTTTTGGGCGAAAGATCTGTTGGTAGAAGATTAATGGCAGGCATAATTTATTCCCCTCCTAGCGCTAGCCCCAAGGCAATGGAATACAAAGGAGCATATGGCGCAATCTTTTTAGCCGTTTCGGGATCAAGCAATACTTTAGTAAATGGATTTCCAACAACAACCTCTAATCCTAAGCTTTTTGAAAGAGTGGAAATTGCTTCTGGTAAGCCAGCTGTCCCGCCAGAAAGAATTACTGTTTGCGGAGAGTCACCTTTTTCCTCAGTTTGGTAAAATTGAATTGCCTTCTTTATCTCATCAGCTACTAATCTAAAAACAGGACCGAGAGCCCCACTTATTTTACCTTCAAGTTTGCTTCCAGAAAGACCATATGTTCTCTTATATTCCTCTGCCTGCTTCTGTTCAACTCCGAGAGATTGCGCCACCGCACGAGTAAATGCCTCACCGGCTGTTGGTACTGAACGAGAAAAAGAAAGCAATCCATTTTTCGCTATCGCAATATCTGTCGATCTTGCGCCAAAATCTACCAAAAGAACTGTTTGGTCTGCTGGCGCCAATGCTCTCACCAAAGACATGAGTTCTGTTTCAACAGCGCTCACAGTTAGCCCAGCAATTTGAGCAACTTTAACATATTTTTCTACAAGCACCCTTGGAGCCGCTACGAGTAATGCTAAAACTTCTGGGGGAGAAGCGTTTTCTCTTCTTTCCAGCACCTGGTGTTGAATTATTGCCTCACTAACCGGGATGGGGATGTATTGCTCTGCCTCCCATTTTACAGCTGAGGCAACTTCCTTGTCTGTTAAGAGCGGGAACTTTATAGAACGTGTAAAAACTTGAGGTTCGGGTAAGGCGATTGCAATATCTTTTGATGAAACGTTTGCTTCCTTGTGTAGTTTCTTTATTAATCCAGCAAGAGCCGTTAGCTCTTTCTCGTCCTGCATGTGCTCAATTGGGTTACCAGAATATCCAACAACACCTGAGCTTCTAAGCTTCCATTTTCCGCCATCTTTGGCCAATTCCACCATCTTGATTGTCTTTGAACCAATATCAAGCCCTACGCTCATTTAACGATTCCTCCTGGACTAAATAGCACCGCATCAAAGATTGGGGGGAGTTCTCCAAAAGTTTGGTATACCTCAATTCTTCTATTAGCTTCACCAGAGGAGCCCGCCGATTCAATCCTAACTCCTTGTGAGGGCAAATTATTCCCAGCAAGCCCAGAAGGCGCTGTATCTACACCTAAGGTTTGGGCCATATCTGTATTATAAAGAATACGTATTTTGGCAAATTGCAACCCGTTTTGAGTGTTATAAGAAGCAGGTGGAATACCAAGGGAAGCAAAGTCTAATAATGTTTGGAATTGAAAATCAGTATCACCAATAGTGCATGTACCAGCATCTGTAGCCGAAAAAGCATTAACGGATCGCCTTGTGGTATTTGGATCTATAGCCTCACGAGCAATTTGAATACTTGAGTAATCTCCCGGAGTTGTGGCATAAAAAATGCTGGCTTCTATTGCTGGTGTAAAATTCGAATCAGAAGCAGTTCCTGGCTCACCCCAACATAAATTAATTAAACTTCCCGTAAAACACTCACCCGTACCACACGTCAGTGCTCCATCATCTTCATCGTGATCTATAAACCAAACAATTGCTGTTTCCCCTGATAATATTTTCTCCGGATATATGTATTCTGTTTGTTGTTGTCCAAAATTACTAATCGTGGCAGTAAAGCTAGCACCATCTTCAAATTCCCCTATATTGCTACCAATTATTAAAGCTCTTTCTATTCCTGCTTCAGCAGCAGCAAAAGCCCTTAACGCTTCTTCTTCTTTTGTGGTAACCGTAATATCCGTTATAGTGCGGGAAAGTACTGAAAGAACTACTGTTAAAACTACTGCCATTGAAAGAAGCACAAGAAGTAAGGCTTGGCCGCTTTGATATTTTGTAATCCTTGCTTTAATAGGCAGTAAATCCATGCAAATTCAGTCTAGCAAGATGTATAAACTAAATCAATCAAAAAAAACTAGTAATTACGCAAGAATATTTTGGTTGAAATTGTGATTTCTCCCCCTTCCATTGCATCCAAAACAGCATCTCGTGCACTGATGGAAACGGTTATTGCTGGATTTGTTTCGCCAATTCCCTCCTCGCACACAAAACTGCAGCTTGTAACATTTACTTCACTACTGGTCAGTCTTCCTGAAGCTGAGGCAATATAGCCAATTCCCTCCTCATCAGCGCAAGAAAAAGAAGTTAAAATACCATTTTCATCCAGATATGAAATGATGCTTTCATCTATGTTGGGACATTCTTCTATAAAGTCGGCATTGCGAATGTTCCTCTCGATTATGGCCAAAGAATAGTCAATATTTCCACGAACTTTCGTTAATGATTCGCTTTTCTTTGAACCTCTTAAAGTCAAAAGCACGGCTTGTGTCGTCAATATGGCCAAAATTGAAAAAACAGTGATCACTACCAATATCTCAATAAGGCTAAATCCCCGAATCTCTTTAGGTTTCTTGCTATTGTTCATTTTTAAAATACAGTTCTCCAGTCTGTTAAGATTGTGCTATTGCGCACCTCATGTATCCCTTGTGAATCTGTCCAAAATGTCTTAACTTCTAGTGTTACGCTGTCTGCTTCAATGTCGAAAAAAACAACCTCTCTCTTAAAAATATTCCCAATAAATTCTGCATCACCACAAATATCACAATTCTCCCAAGCAAGAGTGTCTAAACATTGCACATATAATGAAGCCTGGCAGGAAAGAATATTCGCACTAAAAACATCCCAGTCTCCATCTCTTTCTCCCCTTAACCATTCTGTGGCTTCTTGCGTATAACGAGTAGCGTATGTTTTATTTCTTGAATATGCGGCGTTTTTGATTGAATTTGAAACCAGGGCAACCAAAGCAACGATTATTAGCGTTGACAAAGCTAGGGCCAAAATAACCTCAAAAAGGGATTGTCCCTCATTATATTTTTTCATTTTATTTCACCCTCCGGACTAACCGTAATAATCTGAGTATTTTCTGTTGCTTCTTGAGTTAGCGTAATAATGGCGGGAGCAGATAAACTTGTTCCTTTTCCTATAACCTTAAACGTAAAACGATTGGGGACTGCGGTTAAAGATATTTCCGAGCCTACTTCTACGATTTTGTCATCAACAGGAGTTCCAGCACAATTTGCCTGAATTCTATATGAAGTGGATGAGTCTACATAAAAATCATAACCATTTAATGACCCTTCTTCGTTGCATTCCGCAGAAGAGGGCTTTTTCCCCGCCAATGCCTGCTCTTGAGCCAACCTTAAATCTGCCCTTATGCGTCTCGCATTACCAAGAAGCGATTGGCGACGCGCAAAATCTCTGTAGCTTATATAGCCAAAGCTAAAAATTAGGCCAGTTATGGACACTCCTACTAATATTTCAATTAGTGTATATCCTCGTCGATTGGTTATTTTGTGGCGATTGATTAATGGGGGAGCAGGCTTCAACATGCTTTGTTATCACTATACACTATCAATTCGCCATCAATCATCTATTTTACATTCGAGATAACCGCGGGTATTAATTTCAATAATTTGCTTTAGGGGTTTATTACCTGGTAATTGCAAGTTTCTCCGCAGCTTCCGCCACAAGAAGCTGTTTCTTCTACGTCTTCCAGGGCCGCGCAAAGTTCATATGTAATTCCATCAGATTCATAGAAATAAGATCTTGATTCTAATATATCTGTTGGTATTTCTGCAATATAAACTGTTGAAGTCAAGCAAGTATTGCCAGATGTCTCTGATCCAGAGAGAGAAGTACCAAGTCCACCATCTGGAGTCGGATAATTACCGCAATCTGCTTTGTATATTTCTATTCCCGAACGTATAAGCTCTAAGTCTGCTTTCCGCCTGCTATTTCTTGAAGATTCTCGCGCTGACTGTAAACCAAAGATTGATAGTCCGACTAAAATACCAATTATAGAAATAACTACAAGTAATTCGATCAGTGTGAAGCCCTTTATTCTTTTAGTAATTTTCATGGCCGAACTACATACTCCCAACCAGATTCACAAGTTGCTGATTCTTCCCCTTTTTCATCACTTGGGTTCTCAAGACATGCTGTCAAAGTATAATTATCGATGTCGCCATCATCCCGATCGTAGATATAATAAGCATCTGGAAGAGGGTCGCCAGGAAGAACAGACATGTATGTTTGATGGCCCAATGCATCCGTGCCCCACTCAAAAGAATTCCCCCAAACACATAGACTTGTTCCCGCACTTCCGCAACCGGCAATATTTGACGACGCATTGTCAGGATATTTACTAAAATCGTTATAATAAAGCCTGAGAGCTGTTTGAATATTTCTTAAATCACTCTTTCTTTGAGCATCTCTCCCTCGTTGTCTTGCGGCGTTTAGGTTGGCAAGCACCAATGTCGCCAAAACCCCAATTAGTGAGACAACAACCAAAAGCTCTATTAAAGTAAAACCACTCTTCTTGATAATCTTATTCATCTTTTTTTATAAGGGGCAGTTTCCACTTGATGGAATGCTCCAGCCCGACTGTGGCGATGCGCCGGTTCTTCCATCCGAACAAAGCACCCAATAATCGCTTGCATTTTCTAGCTTTCCCCATAAAACATATTTGGTGGCATTTAAATTACCGCTTCCTGTTCCATCAGTTCGAAAACGATAAACAAAAGAATTATCGTCATCATATCTTGGATCCTCTGGGCACGATGATAGTGAAAGGTCCCCACATAGAGTAGTTGAGGCTCTAACAGAGCTACCTGTTCTTGACTTGTAAAGTCCATTATTTTTGTTTGCAAAAATCTCCAATGAAGTTTGATATTGCTTCAGATCAGACTTTCTTTGTATATCTCTAGCTTGTTTTTGAGTACCAGTATAGGAAACCAAGGCCAGTGCCGCTAAAAGTCCGATCAAAGAAATTACAACCAAAAGTTCAATCAAGGTGAAGCCCATTATTCTTTTATTCATCTACTTTTAATATAGCACTAAACTAATCAGTCGGTGAAGTATTAGCACTAGTTACAGCAAAATTACAAACCTCTCCACAAAGATGGGCAACTGGTGAATTTGCACAGTTTCCACCAAGACAGTTTTGATCTTCTGGGTTTTCAAGTCTTGCAAAAAGTTGATATCCCTGGTTCGCCGAAATACCTGCAATTTCCTGAGCGCGGTAAATGTAGTTCTGAGAAGCAACAGGATCTGTTGGTAAGGTCTTAAAATATACTGTTGCACCATCTGTGAATTCACTTGCCCCCCAAGTACAAACACTGGGAGGGTCACTTGGGCAAGCTACAATTGTCCCATTACTTGCATCAGGATACTGGCCGTGATCTGAATAATATACTTCTAGTGAATTTGCAATTTCTTTTAAGTCTGACTTTCTCTTACTGTCTCTTCCTCTCATCTGGGCTGTTCGAAATCCTCCTGCCACTAGGGTCACCAACACTCCCAAAATTGCCATTACTACCAGAAGTTCAACTAAAGTAAATCCTTTGTTCTTCATTTTACTTTTCCTGTAATAATTCATTTTCGTACTCTTCTATACTTTTTTCAAGTGGTGTCGCTCCAGATGCCCTTCCAAAATCACAAATATAAGTTCCGCATGATATATTTCTTTCAGCTATCACTGATTGCATATCATCCTCATCTTTTCCTTCTAGGCCAGTATATATTTGGAACCTGTTCCCGTTTGAAATATATGTATAGTACGCACTTGTCGAGCTTTGTGGATCCATCGGTAATGTTTTGATGTAAGGAGGATATTCGGGATCAAAAACATCAGACAAAGAATCTTCGCCCCACTCACAGGGAGCATATATTTCAAATAAGTCAATCTCATTATCTTTTGATATTAGCAAATCTGCGTATTCGGTGTAATCATCCACTCCTTCTTTTTTGCAGGCGACTATTTTCCCATCAAGAGAAGGTGGATAAAAACCAAAATCATTGTGAAATGCTCCAATCGCATTTAAAATTTGCCCCAAGTCTGCCTTTCGTTGAGCATCTCTGGCACGCCTTAATGATATTCTGAAATTATAAAGAGAAGCTGTAAGAATTAGAGTTAATATTGCGAGTACCCCGATTGTCTCTTTTCTACTAAAAAATTTCATCTTAATTCCATGTTTGGCATTCGTTTTGGGGCTCACCAGTCTCAGAATTTGTGCACTGGCCATAACAAGTGTCACTATTTTTATAATTTGGATCGCACACTGGGCCAGGGCGCGAAGAATCCCAGTTTATTGGCTGACACACTCCAGCAAAACAACCATAAAAACCCTCTTCTGTATCACCATTTTCACCATTTTCGCCACCATCGCCAATTTCTGTACATTCTGGGTCGGGAGCATTGGGGCTACTTAATAAATAATTAAAAGAATAATCAGGACCACATTCTCCAACAATATCTATATCCGATAGATTATCAAGATTTGTATATATCCTATACCAAGAAGGACAACCTGAATCTTCATGCTCGTAATAATATGAAGCATTTGTCATAGGATCACAGGGAACTATTGACATGTAGGGTGCCAGGCCTTCAGAATCACAAACCACAAGGTCGGGGAGAGGATAGCAGTTATTATCCTTTTCATATTCTTCAGCAGCCACTTGAATTCTGTGAATATCTCCCTTTCTTTTGGCGTCGTTTCCCTTGAGCATCTGGTTTCTGAAGTACCAAATTGCAATTGCCATAAGAAGTATTAGTATTGACACAACAACAATAATTTCAATAAGCGTCATTCCAGAAGTGTTCTTTTTTCTTAAAAGGTTACTCATTCTTCTATATTTTAATAAAATAAGTACATCCCAAGCAAAGCTTCTCCCCAAATCAGAGTAATTATTAAAGACAAAATCAAATATGGACCAAAGGCAATCTGTTTACCAAAGGCAGTCTTTTTAGTTAATATCAGTATGCTTCCGATAATTGCACCTGTCAAGAAAGCTCCAAAAAGCCACACAGCCGTCCACGGCCAGCCTAATAAGCTTCCTAAAAATAGTGCAAGTTTCACATCTCCTAATCCCATCCCTTTCCCTCGGGTTAATATATGTAGTAGAAGTAAAAATCCTCCTGCGCCAAAACCTGTCAATAAATGAATATATAAATTGGATGGGTCAAGCAATAATAAGCACAGAAAAACCAAAGCCAAGCCAAATAAAACTAATTCGTCTGGAATAATCATTTTTTCCAGATCAATTATAAAAATCATTAAAACAATCGAGAAGACTAGAAGTATAAATGGCAAACTCAGTACTCCTAATTTTGTCTGCCAAGTGCAAATAAGATTGAAAGAAAGCGGAGAGGCACTTCCGCACGCAGCCAATAAATAATATGTTCCTACAAACCCTAATACCGTCGCTAATTCTATTGCCGGATACCTAATAGATATTTTATTACCGCATCCTCTACATTTGCCTTTAAGCAATAGGAAAGATAATAGGGGAATATTGTCATACCAAGCAATTTTCTCATTACAATTTGGGCAAATTGACCTGCCCTTTTTTACTGACTTACCCAATGGCAATCGGTAAGTGTAGGCAGTTAGAAATGAACCAACTATCAGTCCATAGATAATTAATAAGAAGATCATGGCAAGCTTCTATTTTCGACTACCAAAGGAGCTAGGAAAAACTAGCTCCTTATGTTCAGGCTATTCAGGAATACAAACACTCCAAAGATTGGTTGTCCAATCAGTACCGGTAGCACCTGTGCAGGTTGCTAATCCAACATCTGTTCTTGTGCCATTCGCATTCAATGTGTAAACCTTTTCTTCATCACAGGCCTTTTGTCTTGTCGCCTTTGATGCGGGAACAAAACAAGCGTAGACCGAAGATGATGTTTCTGATGCCTTCCCAATATAAAGCATGTCTGCTTCTACTGTTGTTGTAATAAAGTCTCTATTTCTAAACTCTGACTTTAACTCATCAGTATTAAGCAAAAACCCATCGTCGTCACAACCTGAAACTGCTGGGTCATCACAAATACCTACTCCATAATTCGTTGCGGTGACATATCCAAAGAAGGCATCATTGTTTGCAGCAATGTCTGGTACCCATGGAAACTGTTGTCTTGCAGCGAAGTATCTGTCTATGGCTGAGATAAGTTGCGCACCGTCTGACTTAAATCTTGTATCTCTAGCACGGTTCGCTTGCTCAATCGGGTTTATGGCAGCAATAACAATTAAGGCAATTGCCCCCAAAAGACCTATTACGATCAAAAGTTCAACTAGTGTAAAACCTAAGTTTCTTTTTAGTTTTCGAGCAGTCAAATTTTCTCACCCCCTTTATTACTTACTATTTTAGTATTAGTTAAACAAAACATACTGTCAAGCTATCAGAATTGACTCGTCAAGTTATATATCGGCAAAATAATTGCAATCACCAAAAAACCTACTCCGAGTCCCAGCATAACCATAACCAGCGGTTCAATGGCGGCGGTTAGTGTTTTTACCTTCTGGTCGGATTCCACTTCGAAAACATGACTGACCTTATTTAAAACTTCATCCATCTTTCCTGTTTCTTCCCCAACAGCAATCATTTGAGACAAAATATACGGAAAAGCCTCGGGGTGCTTGGCGAAAGAAAACGCAATAGGAAATCCTTTTTCTACATTTTTCGCTGCATCTTTCAGCGCATCTGCAATTACAACATTTCCCACTACGCCAGCTGAAATACCTAACGCTTCTAATATCGAAACTCCTGCGCCGACCATCAGGCTTAGTGTTCTTGTCAATTCGGTTAAAATAACTTGGCGCTGCAAGGGCCCGAAAATTGGAAGCTTGAACAATAATTCATCTATTTTTCTACGGCCCTTAGGTGTTTTCCTATATAGAGAAAGACCGTATAAGCCAAATCCTCCTAAAACTAAAAAGAAGGGCCAAAACCGCATGAGAAAAGTGGAAAAACCAATTAATATTTGTGTCGGCATTGGAAGCTCGGCATCGAAATCCTGATAAAGAGATGTCAATCTAGGAATAACAAAAATCATCATAATAAAACCAACGATAACCATTCCACCAACAATAATCGCTGGATAAATTAGAGCCCCCTTAACCCTCCCTTTAAATTCTTGTTGTTTTTCCATTGTGTCGGCAAGTCTTACTAAAACCTCATCCATAACTCCACCTACCTCACCAGATTTTACAAGTGCAATATATGTGGGAGAAAAAGCTTTAGTGTGTCTTCCAATTGCCACAGAAAGAGACTCGCCTCCTTCTACGTCAGCAAGTATCTGGGCAGTCATTTTCTGCATCGAGCCTTTAACTTGCGTTCTTAAAATTAAAAGGGCTTCTGTAATCGGTAATCCGGCATTTACCATCGTGGCAAGTTGGCGTGTAAAAGTGGCAATGTCAGAAGGAGTAATTTTATCTTTAAAGGTCTTTATTATATTAAAAGGAGTTTCTCTCCTCAATTTTATAGAAATTACAATGAATTCCTTTCCTCGAACAAGTTTGGCCGCATGCTTATCACTAGAGGCTTCAACTTCACCGGTGGCCAGTTTTCCTGTTTTGTCTTTTGCTTTATAGGTATATCTCTTCATTTCATCGTTTTGTGCTTTGCATTGGAGAAGTATTTCTGACTAAACGATTTAATTCTTCTGGCCGGAGAGAAAAGCTTTGGGCCGTTTCAAGTGTAACGTGTCCTGAGCGCACGAGTGAAGCTAAGGAAATCTCTAAAGTATTCATCCCTGCCTCTTGCGAAGTTTGCAAAATAGATTCAATTTGATGAGACTTACCTTCACGAATAGATGTTTTTATAGCCGATGTACCGAGCATGATCTCATAGCCAACAACTCTACCACCAGCAATTGCGGGAATAAGACGCATTGAAAAAACTGCCTCTAAAACATTAGAAAGCTGCAAGCGTACCTGGCCCTGTTGATCCTCCGGAAAAACATCAACAATTCTGTCCATTGTTTGAGCAGCCGAATTTGTATGCAGAGTAGCAAATACTAAATGCCCTGTTTCGGCGACAGTTAGTGCAGATGCTATCGTTTCGTGATCTCGCATTTCACCAACCAAAACAACATCTGGATCTTCTCGCAATACTGATCTTAAAGCTACTTGCCAGGAATGTGTATCCGAACCCATCTCTCTCTGTGAAATAATTGATTTCTGGGGTCGAAAAATAAATTCAACCGGATCTTCTATTGTTACTATGTGAGCTGCTCTTGTCTTGTTTATTTCATTCAACATTGCCGCCAACGTTGTTGATTTTCCATGTCCAGTAGGCCCGGTTACTAAAATAAGACCTTGTCTCAATCGCGTAAAGCTGTGAAGGATCTTGGGTAATCCAAGCGTATCAATATCGGGAATTTCCAATGGTATTCTTCGAAAAGCTAAAGCAAAAGTTCCTTTTTGTGTATAAGCGTTTACCCTAAAACGTGCTTTTTCACTGAATGACAACGAAAAATCAAGTTCTTTGTTAACTATCAATCTCTGTAAACGTTCACTGGACAATATTTCTTTTAAATAGTTGCCAATTATTTCAGGGGTTGAAACAGCTTCGTTAGGAATAGGAGTCAGCTCTCCTTCTATGCGAAGGGTTGGGGGAATACCTGCGACAACATGGAGGTCGGAAGCTTTTCTCTCTATGGTTAGTTGCAATAATTCTTTAATATTCATATTGTTAGTCCTGTGCTACTCTTAAAGTTTCTTCTAGTGTTGTCATTCCTTCTAATACTTTTAGATATCCATCTTGCTTGAGTGTTATCATTCCCTCTTCTCTTGCTTGTTTTTCTAATACGGACACGGAGCCACGTTCGAGAATCAATCGGCTAATCTTTTCTGTAATCGACATCACTTCAAAAATACCTACTCTTCCATAATAACCTGAGTTGTTACAATCCGCACAACCCTTACCTTTATATAGCTTCGCTGTTTTACCATCAGGCCAAAGGTTTCCAAGAGTCGCCTTAATCTCGCTAACAATCTTAGGATCAGCATCATAGGCCACTTTACATTTATCATGAATTTTTCTAACCACTCTCTGGGCAACAACAGCTGTCATTGAAGAAGCCAAAAGATAAGGCTGTGCGCCCATATCTAAAAGTCTAGGAAGTGCGCCAGCTGCATCATTTGTATGAAGTGTTGAAAAAACTAAATGCCCCGTTAACGACGCTTGAATCGCTAAATCTGCTGTTTCTTGATCACGTATCTCTCCAACTAAAATAACATCTGGATCTTGTCTTAAAAACGATCTCAATCCAGAAGCAAAAGTAAGCCCTGCGGCTGGATTAGTCTGTACCTGATTGACCCCTGGAATTTTATATTCAATCGGATCTTCTAACGTCATTATGTTAATTTTTGGTGTATTAATCCTTTGAATAATTGAATAGAGGGTCGTAGTTTTACCGGAGCCAGTTGGTCCACAAATTAAAACAATTCCGTGTGGCCTCAATATTGCATCTTCAACATTTTTTAAAGCACGACCGCGAAGACCCAAATCGGGCAAATCAGGAATTCCCCCTGTTTTCTTAAGAAGCCTCATCACAATTTTCTCTCCCCAAGTGGAAGGCAAAGAAGATGTACGCAAATCAATTTCTTCGTTTTCGCCTTTAAAACTAAACCTTCCATCTTGCGGAACTCTTTTCTCGTCAATTTTCATGCCGGATAATATCTTTATCCTGGAAGTAAGAGCATCGTGAAGTGCTTTTGGAATAGTTAACTTCTCTTGCAAAATCCCATCGATTCTGTAACGTACTCTAGTTGATTTTTCCTGAGGTTCAATATGAACATCTGAAGCTCTAGCCCTTATGGCAAAATCAAGAATATGGGTAACAATTTCTGAAACTCTTTCTTCCCGAATAAATCCAGTCTTTTGAGACTCAAGGGTTTTTACTTGAGATTTTTCTGGAGCAACTTCTTTTAAAGCCTCTGTCACTTCTTGTGCCAAAGAGGAAGTGTATCGGGTCGAAATATTGTGTTCTATTTTGGAAAGTTCGGCCGCATGAGGTTTCACCGCAAGTCCGGTTTTTTGTTCAATAAATTCTATCGCCGTCAAATCAAGAGGGTCTGCCATTGCCAAAGCCATTTGCTTAGAAGCCTGGTCTACAGATATCGGAAACGCCTTAAATTTACTGGCTACTTCCTGGGGTAAAACAGCCATGGCTTCTGGAGAAGCGGGGATCGTCGAGAGATCAATATAAGGAATGTTATATAAAACAGCTTTTGCTTTAACTAGTGCATCCTCAGTAACCAAGTTTTGGCTTAACAATATCTCCTCTTGTGATTTTCCTGTTTGAATTTCAGCTGTTTTTACTTGCTGTGCACGAGCTAAATCAAGTGCCTTTTGAGCAACTAAAATATCCGCTAATGTCTGGCCTGTTTCACCATTTGGACTTAAATTGGGAGTAGTGGACTGGGCAGCCATAATATTAACAGGTGTTTAAAACACCTTGGACTAATTATGACCGAATACTCTTTCCCTAGCAAGTGCTTCGCGTGAGATAATTAACCTGCTTGACAGCTTACCAATGAGGCTTAATACTATTCTCGCATGCATGCTTACTTACTAATTGGCAGTAAACAACAAGAAATAGATATCAAAATCGACAAACTATTAAGAAAACTAAAAATTAAGCGGCTTGAATATCCTTTGATTAAGATTAAAGATGTAAGAGAGTTAGGCTCTTTTACTAAGCTTTCAATCAATTCTCCTACGGGAATATTAATTAAGAATGTCGACTCCGCCTCGACCGAAGCACTAAATGCATTCTTGAAGAATCTAGAAGAACCACAGAAAAATATTTTTTATATCCTAACCGCTAACTCGACTAATAATCTTCCTCCAACAATCATCTCTAGGTGTCAAATTATTAAAGTAAAAGGTAAAAAAGAATTGGACAGTAAAAGTGAAAAAGAAATAAGTGCATTTGCAAGAAAAAATAAAGTTGGACAACTCCAAAAAACCAGCAGGATATGGAACAGACAAGAGGCAATTTCTTTTGTCGAAAATTACATTCTCTACACTCATTCGTTATTGCTGAAAGCCGATCGTGGTTATTGCTTGCTTGGAAAAAATGTAAAATGTGCTAATCAAGCTCTAAGCAATTTAGGGGCCAATGGAAATGTTCAATTACAGCTGACGAATTTCGTTCTTGGCCTTGTTAAAATACCTCATTTTGAGGTATAATTAAGACAGAAAATATCCCTCTCGGGGTATTTTTTACGAACAAATATTATGCCTAAAAAAGCCTCAAAAGCAGCTACATATACAGCAAAAGAGATTCAAGTCCTTGAAGGATTAGAGCCTGTAAGAAAAAGGCCGGGGATGTATATCGGTTCAACCGACTCAAGAGGGTTACATGAATGTGTCCGAGAGATAGTGGATAACTCAGTAGATGAAAGTTTTGCTGGCGTTGCGAAAAATGTTTGGGTTGTAATTGGAAAAGACGGCTCAGCTACTGTCAGAGACAACGGAAGAGGAATCCCTGTTGGAAAACATAAGACGGGCGCCTCGGCACTTGAAATCACAATGACCAAACTCCACGCCGGAGGAAAGTTTGGAGGAGGTGCTTATAAAGTTTCAGGTGGTCTTCATGGTGTAGGAGCATCAGTTGTTAACGCCCTTTCGAGTTATTTTAGAGTGATTGTCTTTAGAGACAATAAGGCCTATTACCAAGAATATAAACAAGGTGATCCAATCAGTGATGTTAAAACCGCCACTAAGGCAAAGCTTGACAAATGGTTACCCGAAGAGTGGGACCTTGGTGTTGGAAACGGTGAAACCGGAACAATTACTACATTTATTCCCGATAAAAAAGTATTCGGTGATGTCACTTTTGATAACAAGAAAATCATGAGCTTGTTAAAAGACAGAGCATATCTTGTTGCTGGTCTTTCATTCCATTACGAAAACAAAAGAACAGATAAAGAAGCTCACTATTATTTCGAGGGTGGAATAAAATCTCTTGTTGCTCACTCAAATCGAGGAAAACAAACGAAATCCGATGTTATCTATCTTTCAAAAGAAGGTGAAAATATGGCGGCGGAGGTTGCAATTCAATATACGGACTCCTTTAATGAAAATGTTAAAGGATTTGTTAATGGAATAAACACCATTGATGGGGGAACACACATAACGGGTTTTAGGATGGCACTAACTCGTGCGATGGGTGACTACGCCAAAAAAACTGGAATTCATGAAAAAGTTGGCTCGAATGGAAAGGGTGCTAAAAATGGCTTAACAGGAGAAGACATGAAAGAAGGATTAAATGCTGTTGTTTACATCAAAATGCCCTCTGAGAATCTTCAATTCGAATCTCAAACTAAAGCCAAATTAAACAATCCAGAAATTCAAGGCTTTGTTTCTTCGTTTGTTAGAGAAGGTTTGAAAACATATTTTGAAGAACACCCTTCAGATGCCAAATCTATAATCGAAAAGATTTTTCTTGCGGCCAAGGCTCGATTGGCGGCCAGAGCGGCTAAAGATGCCGTTTTGAGAAAAGGAGCTCTTGAGGGAGCATCTCTTCCAGGAAAGCTGGCTGATTGCCAATCAAGAGATCCTTCTATTTCGGAACTATATATCGTCGAGGGAGATTCAGCCGGAGGTTCTGCAAAACAAGGAAGGGATAGGCGCTACCAAGCAATATTGCCTTTGGGTGGAAAAATATTAAATACCGAAAGAGCCCAGCTTGACAAAATCGTTAAATTCGAAGAAATAAAAGATTTAATAATAGCGCTTGGTGCAGGAATCGGAGAATCTCTAAACTACGATAAAATTAGATACCATCGGGTTATCATCATGACAGATGCCGATGTCGACGGAGAGCACATTAAAACTCTTCTTTTGACATTCTTCTTTCGCCATATGCCCGAAATAATCTCTCGTGGATATCTTTACATTGCCTTGCCGCCGCTCTACCAAATCCGACAAGGGAAAAAATCTGTTTATGTTTATAACGAAAAAGAAAAAGAAAATGTGCTCAAAAAAATGAGGGGAAAACCTACAGTTCAAAGATATAAAGGATTGGGCGAAATGAATCCTAGTCAACTTTGGGAGACAACTATGGACCCAGAACATAGAACATTAAAAGTAGTTAAAGTCGAGGAGGGTGAGTATGCAGATAGGCTATTCACAACTCTCATGGGCAAAGAAGTTCCTCCTAGAAAGAAATTTATACAAACACACGCGAAAAGTGCAACGCTAGATGTTTAGATATTAGCGAGTGATAAGTAATACAATAAACAATATAATAATTATATGATGGAAATTAAAGTATT
>Ga0164321_10000037_pt1 | contig 17823 bp, 14 predicted proteins | sample GuaBasSediGuay12_FD_121799 | JGI IMG/M metagenome (GOLD analysis project Ga0164321, IMG submission 121799) | Subseafloor sediment microbial communities from Guaymas Basin, Gulf of California, Mexico - Guay12, Core 4567-28, 21-24 cm | ecosystem: Environmental > Aquatic > Marine > Hydrothermal... | reverse complement strand
GTCGTCTAGCCTGGTCTAGGACATCAGCTTGCCAAGCTGGTAGCCCGGGTTCAAATCCCGGCAGCCGCACCAATTTTTTTGGAAGAAAAATCTTCGCAAAAAAGGAATAATTCGATAATTAATTGAATAATCAGCTCTTTCTAAATGTTTAAGCTAGCTAATATATTTTTTATATTAGATAAAAATAAAGGGTATTTGGGGATTTGGATGTTTGCTGATTTAGCACTCTTAAATGGAAAGATAATCACTGTTAATGAGAAGGAGTCTATTGTTGAGGCAGTGGCAGTCAAATATGGACGGATTCTCCATGTCGGGTCTAATGAGGATGTTAACGAGTATGTGGGGGACGATACCAAGATTATTGATTTAAAGGGCAGAACGGTAATACCAGGACTCATTGACTCCCACTGTCATATGGTATCAACTGGCGTTAGCAAGCTTATGACGGTGAATCTAAGCGAGGAGGCCGGGGTCAAGTCTGTGGCTGACATTCAAGCAAGGCTCGCTGAGAAAGCTAAAACCACTCAAAAAGGAGAGTGGATTCGTGGTACACGTGAGGACGATTCGAAACTTCAAGAGAAACGGCATCCAACAAGATGGGAACTCGATGAGGTAGCGCCTGATCATCCAGTAATTGTAACAACAGTTGGAGGACATTACTCTATCGTTAATAGTAGAGCCTTTGAGATGGCGGGTGTTTCGAAGGACACGCTTGACCCTGTGGGAGGAACATTTGAACGAGATCCCAATACAGGTGAACTTACTGGTGGAGTTCATGAGAAGGCAGTTGGAGTCGTTCGTGGGACTAATGAAGAACCATTAAGAGAATTGGCGTCAGAAGGAGCGAAGCAAATGCTATTATCGTGTGCAACTACAGGGATTACCTGTGTTCATGATTCTCTTGGCGGTTCACAACTTAGGGCCGTGTTGGATCTGAAAAATCGGGGGGAACTTCCTATACGGGTAAGGATGGATGTGAATATTGGTCTTTTTCCCGAACTTAATAAACTTGGTATATACCAAGGCTTTGGCGACGACTGGGTTAGGGTAACAGGGTTGAAGTTTTTCTTTGATGGATCTATATCCGCCCGAACCGCAGCCGTTTCTGAGCCATACCTACATAGAACTGACTACTATGGTATCATGGCTACGACAAGGGAAATCGCTCGAAAGACGATTTTAGATGCATACGCGGCCGGTTACCGAATCGTCTCTCACGCTAACGGTGACAAGGCGATTGATATATACCTCGATATTATGGAGGAAGCTCAAACAAAGTTTCCAAGAGACGATCCTCGGAACCGGGCTATCCATTGCACCGTCGTAAACCCACAAATCATTAAACGGATAAAGAAACTGGGGATTCTACCAACTATTTTTGGACCATACCCGTACTATCATGGGGATAAGTTGTTACCTGCTTTCGGGGAGGAACGTCTGGAATGGATGTTTGCTGCCCGATCATTCCTAGATGCAGGAATCAAAATAGCAGCCCACTCCGATCACAGCGCTGCACCATATCCTCCGTTAATGGGAATTCATGCTCTGGTTAACCGGATAACAAAAGCTGGGAAGCCTATTGGTCGTAGTCAGAAGATAACGGTTATTGAAGCCCTGAAGCTTTATACAATAAATGGGGCCTACCAAGCTTTCGATGAGGAACGACTTGGCAGTATCGAACCAGGGAAGCTTGCTGATATGGTGGTGCTGGGAGAGGACATCCTAACAGTTCCCGCGGAAACTATCCTTGACATTCCTATAGACATGACGATAATAGAAGGCAAAACCGTATACTCAAGAGAAGTTTAGACTTCAATACCAAGACTTTTATGAATATTTTATGTTGTAGGCGACTTCTTCTCGTAGTTTCCGGTTAGCTTGAACAGCGCCCGCTGTTAAGCGCTTCAAAAAAGATTTTTAGGGTTTTATCCAAGCTCTACTTAAAGTATATTCTTTGAGCAGGTTCTCTTTTGGCTCATAGGGTGTTCCAGGGACTTTAGAGACCTCTATTTTCCCGGGAGAGCAGAGTGAAATCTCGGGCTTAGCTAAGTCTTCGTCGTAATTTATTTTGGTGGGAAATATGTCGGCTGGGTATTTGAAGTTGGAGAGAGTCGCCAATTCTACTGAGACCCCGCTTCCCACAGCGGATTCCAGCATGCCCCCAACCCAGCAGGGCACACCCGCTTCCTCGCACATGTCATGTATCTTCACTGCGTTCAGTAAACCACCGACTCTGCCTGATTTAACGTTCATGTAACTGCAGCTTTCGAGTTGGATGGCTTGCTCCGCGCTTTTAGGGCCTATAATGCTCTCGTCGAGGCAGATCGGGGTTTCGATATGTCTTTGCAATTCAGCGTGATTGATTAAGTCTGTGTGATGCAATGGTTGTTCGATCATTGCCAGTTCAAAGCGATCCACCTTCTTGAATAGTTTGATGTTTTTCAGGGTGAAAGAAGCGTTGCAATCTATGTGAAAGGTGAAATCTGGAAATAAGTCGCGAACCGCTTTCAAAACATCGATGTCCCATCCTAGACGGAACTTGAGTTTTACTCGGGGATAGCCTTCGTCTACTGCGAGTTGAATCTTCTTCAATAGTATATCGATGTTGTCTTGAATGCCGAAATCTGCTCCCACCTCCACCGGACTCGATCTACCACCCAATAATTGGTGGAGGGGCTTACCACTCAACTTCGCCTTCAAACTCCAGAAAGCAATTTCAAGTCCAGCTTTAGAAAAGGGGTTTCCCTTGAAATGCTCTAATAACTTGAGCAGCTCACCTGCATTCTCGATCTCCCGTCCCACTATTTGGGGAGCAAGAAACTCCTTCGTTACGGTGAAGACGCCTCCAGCCCACTCTGGAGAATAACATGGCGCCTTTAGAGGAGTGGTTTCACCCCAACCATGGGTGTCCCCGCTTACCATCTTAACCAGCACCGAATGAATGTCAGAGTCTTCTCCGTATGCTGTCCGCCAAGGATATATGAGAGGCATTCTCACATAATAAAGTTCAATCCCGTCAATTCTCATATTTTCCACCAACTCTAGTAGGCAAGGCTGAAGGCTAATAACGTTTTCACCGTTTAGTTAGATAGCTAGTTAATCGAGAGTGAAATCTTACAGAAAGGATGATGACTAGAGCCTAAGCAGATAGGGAGTACTTCCCGTACTTCTCGGCTGATTTGATCATCGCTTCCAGATTCCGTAGAGGCGCGCCGTTGCGGGGTGGGCCGCCGCCCGTCGAGAGTATGAATCCTCCCTCGAGGCTTCCCTTTGTTATGGCTTGTTTACATGCATCTTCCACTTCCTCTGGGGTTCCCGAGGGCAGTGTGTAGACAGGATCAATGTTACCAAAGAGAGCCAGCTTGTTCCCTACAACTTCCCTAAACTCTACTAGGTCTGTTTCAGGCCCAACTTGATAGACGTCGAATCCAGCCTTGAGAATTAAGCCAGCAAGGTGGATAATCTGTCCCTCATTGTGGTAAATGTGAATCGCTCCTCTAAAAGCCTCGTTAACCCTTCTCACGTAGGGTACCCAAAATTCTTCAGCCTGCTTCCACGACATGAATGTCGTGCAGTGGTCGGCGATGGACAGCTTGGTTATCTTTCCCATGGCTCCCTCTAAATGTTTAAGCTGTTCAATAACGTATTCGGTCGTGACCTCGCACAACTTGTGGATCTTATCCGGCCAGAGCTTCATGCCTATCAGGAACTGCCTATAGGAGACGAGACCTTGATCAATAATATCCTCGACGCATCGCGTAGAAGCCCAACCCTTAACCCCATTAGCAACATGTTCTTCAAGGTCGGCGTAGGCTTCGTCCTCTAACTCCAGACGCATTTCAACGCCTTCAAGCACCCTCTCTAAATCAGGTTCTTTGCTGAGATCTGGAACATAGAGTTCGTCTGTGCTAAAAGTGGATAAGTCCTCGATCAACGGCTTAGAATAGGTGTATCCACCTCTGCTCGACTCCTTGAAGAAAACCTTTCTACCAAGCTTCGGCGCCAAGATCTGGGCTAGGTGTAGGGATTTGTCGCCGTGACCACCGCTACCAATTCCATCTAACACGCAAAGGTCTGGGAACCTTTTGGCGAAGTTCACGTTGAACTCTATCGATTTCCTGATCCTGGTCTCCTTATCCCATCGGAGGAAGTTGGGATTAGCTCTATCAGCGCTCATCTCGAGTTTGGGGACGCCGAGTACTGGGAATGGGGGGATGGCCACGGTTATTTGGTCTGGCTGCTTCCCAAGGTAAGCTAAGAGCAGGCGTTCATAGGGGGACAGCATCTAGATTTAACCCCCTTTTTTTATCCATGTATTTGTTAGCCGCGGCCACTCCCTCCATTGCATTGACACAGTAGGCATCAGCGCCATACTTCTCTGCGACCTCTTGACTCGTGGGTCTCCCACCAATCATAACGAAGACTTGATCCCTGAGACTCTCCCTCTTTAACGCTTCCACGACTTCCCCTATGCCTGACACAGTCGTTAGGAGGAGAGCGGATAACGCCACAATATCTGGTTTAACCTCCCTCACTTTTTCGACAAAGACTTCCGAAGGAACGTCTTCTCCCAAATCAAAGATCTCGTAGCCTGAAGCCTGTAAAAGGGAGATAGCAATGTTCTTGCCTATGAAGTGGAAGTCTCCCTCCACCGTGCCGAAGACCACCCTTCCCCGTCTTCCTCCATCCCCCGCCTCGGACTTCAATTTATTCTCTATCACTTTCATCGCTCCCTCCATTATGTAGGAAGCCACCATAAGTTCAGAGAGAAAATATTCCTTCCTTTCAAAGAGCTCTCCAACACGGTCCAATCCCTTTGAAAGCCCTTCTTCAAGGATCTTGTGAGCGCTGAACCCCTTCCCTAACGCTTCCTTCGTCAGAGCCAATGTCCTATTGAGATCCAAATCCGCAAACCTACACGAAACCTCTTCAAGTATGTCAGACAAAGAACACATCTTTCCTAAAAATTTGTGAAATTGTTAACGCTCACGCTATATAAAACTTCGTTATCCCTTTCTGTCATTTCTCAACCTAACGCTAGCTGAGGCAAATATGCTGAAACAGTCGAAGAACAAATCCTATTCTCCTATGACCGGACTGTTTCCTTTAGGGGATTTTCATATCAATCCGACGCCAAGTATCTCTTTTTTCGAAACCATTTTATTAGAATGTCTTTCATTGATTATCCTATTTTAGGAGGTTGAGGATTGGGTTACGACCTAGTTATCAAGAACGGTCATATAATAGATGGCACGGGAAGACTCAGGTTCAAAGCCAACATTTACGTTGATGAGGCAAAGATCGCTAAAGTTAGCACAGACGGGCCAGAGTACGGGGATGAGGTGATCGATGCCAAGGGCATGATCGTCTGCCCAGGCTTCTTGGACATGCACAGCCACGCAGACCTTACCTTATTTGAGAACAAGCAGGCTGAGAGCTTCATACATCAGGGAGTAACTACCCTATACTTCACCCCTGATGGTTGGTCCCCTGCGCCAGTCGTGGAAATGCACCGGAAAGACCTCAAGAACTACTACGAAACTCTTGCATTCGGTGCTTCTCTTCCCTTCAACTGGACTACATACGATGACTATTTCAACAAGCTGGAAGAGGGCGGACTCGGAGTGAACGTCCGCGCCAACGTCGGCTTCGGAACAATCAGGATAGATGCCATCGGCTTCGAGATGCGAGAACCAAGCCAAGCCGAGATGGAACACATGAAGGAGTTAGTCGATCAAGCCTTCAGGGACGGTGTCTGTGGTTTATCTACAGGGCTGACATACTATCCTCAGTGCTACTCAACAACTCAAGAGGTTTTGGAACTCTGTGGAGTCGTGGCTAAGTATGGTGGTATCTACCACACCCACACGAGAGGTGGAATTGAGGGCGTGATGGAGGCCTTAGAGTTGAGTGAGCGATCCGGCGTGCCCGTGAACTTAACTCACACGACTCCCTCAGACGAGATCTATGCGGTTATAGAGGGAGCCAAGGCGAGGGGAGTGGATGTGACCTTTGACGCATATCCCTACACAGCTGGTTCCAGTTTTCTTTCAGGAATCTACCTGCCAAGTTGGGTTCACGAAGGGGGATCTGATGCGATGCTTGAGAGAATAATGAAACCAGAGGTAAGGGAGAGGATAAGCCGAGAGTGGAAACAGAGTCCTCCTGAGATGTGGCCGAATGGCTCTCGCAACACGCCACTCATTGCATGGTGTCAGAACAAGAAGTGTAGGAAGTACGAAGGAAAAACCGTCAACGAGGTTGCAGAAATGATGGATGTGCCCCTAATTGATGCCTTCTGCAACTTGTTGATAGAGAATAAGGCCAATGTCATGCGCGTCGGTCTCAACTCTCGACTCCATAAAAACGTCAAGCGCGCATTCCAACACCCCTTAATGTTGATTGGCTCCGATGGCTGGGCAATGGCTCCGTATGGGTCTCTGCATGTAGGCTACCCTCATCCCCGTTGCTACGGAACCTTTCCCAAGATACTGGGAATGTACGTCAGACTGATGGGCCTCTTGACCCTAGAGGAAGCCGTAAAGAAGATGACCTGGGCCTCAGCCCAGAGGATGCTCATCAAGGACAGGGGTGCACTACGGAAGGGAATGGGTGCAGACATAACCATATTCAACCCTGAGACCGTAATAGACAACGCCACATACTGGAATCCTCATCAATACCCCACTGGGATAGAATACGTGATAGTCAATGGAAAAATCACTATAGAGAGAGGAGAGCACACAGGCGCCCTAGCCGGGAATGTTCTTCGCTACAAGAGCAAAGCCGAATAATTCAACCGACCTATAATGATTCTCGGGGCTAGCCAGCTTCTTTTAACGTATTTAATAAGGTTTCATGAATTTCTAGGCTAAATTAATTCTCCTTAAACCAGTTTTACAGAAACACAACAACTTTAGTTCACTCATTAAAAAAATAGTTGTTGGAGTTTTTTTTAAAAACGGTCTCTGTTATTCATCCATCGAATAGTATATCACTTTATTTTAACATCTGATTTTATCTTCTGTGCCTTTAGATAACTCAAGCATAACATATCGAAAATTCTAACATTTGTTAAATCTAAATATGAGAGACTTTTGCCAACTTCATAAAAGTTTTTGATAATTTCTCCTTTAATAAAGTTATAACCATAGTCGGAATCAAGATAATTAGCTAAAAAACTCTCATCATGACGTGGTATTACAAATCAAAATATTTAAATTTGTTCTAAATCCTTTATTATTAAACATTTAAACTTTGAAGATGTGAGGCGTATGCCGACAGCTCGAACTATTAGGAGATCCGAGAGACTAGAAAGGCTTCTCTGTTCGAATCTTCGTCCATCAGAAGACCTAGTAGCATACGCAGCGGAGTTGAAGACGATTGCCAACCAATTGGCTGATGAGGAACTAATCGACACGAAGACTCGACTTCTGAAGTCCTTAGCCAACGAAACAAGGCTGAAGATGCTTAGGCTTCTCAATGAGAGAGAGATGTGTGTCTGCGAGTTAACCGTTGCCCTGGACCTCACTCAGCCCACCGCGTCCCATCACCTCAACATTTTGGAGAACATGAAGCTGATAAGGGATAGGAAAGAGGGGAAATGGGTCTTCTACAGCGTCTCAAAACCAAAGCTCGTTCAAAGCTTATTCAATTTCCTTGAATTTCCAGAGTGAACGCTCGATATTTTCAAACAATAGAACTTCTGTACTTCACATTCCTGCATTCGGCAACTTGCCTAAAAGCTTTTTACTTGGCAATTCCCTTCATTACCCCTAAACTAATAGATTTAAATATTTCAATGTAATAGTTGTACGATTTAAGGACGGTTACTTTGTCAGAAACGAAAGAGCTGAGCTATTTCGAGAAATATCTCGCGGTATGGGTCGCGTTGTGCATGGTGCTAGGGCTTTTACTATCCCAGTATTTTCCCGCTCTCAGCATCGCGATCAACGATCTACAAATCAGCGGAATATCAATTCCCATTGGCATTTGTCTCTTTCTAATGATGTATCCCGCCTTCCTAAACTTTCAGGTATCAGAATTGAAAAAAATACTTCGCCACCCCAAACCGATTCTCGTCACGATTCTCTCGAATTGGGTTTTGGCTCCCCTCATAACAGCAGGTCTCGCGTACTTCTTCTTGGCCGGTCACGATCAATTAATTGTCTCGTTAATTTTACTCGGATCCAGCCCCTGTACCGCCATGGTCTTAGTGTGGGGCTCTCTCGCAAAGGGAAACCAAGAGCAAAACTTCGTCAACACGAGTTTGAACACCGTCACTATCATGGTCTTCTACGCCCCCCTCGTCACATTATTAACGGGAATTCAGAACATTCAAATTGACCAAGTCGCGCTCCTGATATCCGTGTTTGTGTTCATAGGAATACCCCTTGTGTTAGGCTACCTCTCCAAAAGCTATATCACAAGAACGAAAGGTGAGCGGTGGTTCCTCGACGTGTACAAACCACTAGTAGGAAAAATAGCGATATCAGCGTTATTGACAACCTTAATCGTGTTATTTTCGCTGAATGGAACCGTACTCATCCAAAATCCAGGAGAGATGATTCTTGTGTCTATTCCCCTTTTGCTAGGGTTCGTAATTGTCGTGGGAATTAACTTAATCATCACCAAGCTCTCGGGTCTCCGATACCCCGAGGCCATAATCTCAGTGATAATCGGTTCCTCAAGTCACTTCGAAATCGCAATTGCAACCGCCATCACCCTATACGGTTTAGGTTCACAAGCCGCACTCGGTACAACAATGGGGCTGTTTTGGGAGGTCCCTATCATGCTCAGCCTCGTCTATCTGGGCAAAAAATTAAACAAGAAAGGGTTTTGGAAACAACAACCTTTGAAATCTTCTAGACAAATCAATTAACTAGGCTGTTAAGAGCAGTTTTAGCGTTAAACATCTTCAAAGAGCCCTAATCATATTATATTAAAACCGTGTATTGCATTTTTTTAAAATTCTCTGCACCTAAACTATCATCAATATAAGGCTCTATTGAACTAGCGTCATAATATATTTCTTTACCCTTTGCTTGTATAAACAGTATTTCTTGGGGTGCGTTGTTACACGTTTAATTCCTAGAAAATATGATTTTGTTTTAGCTAAACTTACACAACAAGAGGAATTAAAACTAGAGCGCACGCGATATGGTTGGACTCAAGATGAATTACTAAGCTTTTTCTTGGATGGAAGAGGTAAACCTCAGTTGAAAACGTCAGAAATACGTTTCTGTACAAGTACAGAGGAGACTTGGGAGTTATTTCACAAGATACGGTGATAACAAAAAAGCTTTATTTATGGATGATTGAAAAGGCTTTACTGAGCGGGTGGTGGGACCTCCCTCTGTTCCGCTATAGAAATCCCGGTTGGGAGGTAAACAGTTGAAAATAACAAGTAAAGACCTGTCACTAATTGCAATTTTTGCGTCATTATACGCTGTATTAGTGTATTTACTTGCACCAATATCCTTCTATGTATTACAGTTTAGAGTTGCAGGCATAATTAGACCGGCTATCGCAAAAAAATGGGTACTTGCTATTGGTTATACAATCGGCGTAGTCGTCGGTAATCTCTTCAGTCCTTTCGTTGGCATATACGAACTCTTGTTTATGCCAATCATGAGTTTTATCGCTGGAATCATTGGATATATCTTAGCCACAAAGTTCAACAATAATTATCTCGTTACAGGAATCGTTATTGCGACAATCATACCCCTCAGCGTCAGCTGGATGCTGAACCAAGTATTATCTATCCCGCTCCTAGCTACCTTGCCCTACTTATTTATAAGCGAACAAATCGTTTGTTTCCTTGGATCAACTATCTTTAAAGCTATAGAAAAACGATATGTCTGGTGGTGAAACGTGGTAAAAAGAGCAAAATGCATCATAGTACTAAGTGGTGGCCCTGACTCAGCAGTTGTAGCCTATTGGGCCAAGAACAAAGGATACGATGTGTATGGACTCACCTTCAACTATGGCCAAATCTCCATAAAAGAAATAGGATGCGCACGAAAAATTGCTGCTAAACTCGCTATCCCAATCAAAATCATTGACCTCTCATCATTAAAAGACATCTTTGCAGGAGTAACTTCCCTTGTAGATGAAAACATCCAAATGACTACGGATTTCAGCCAACCAATTATTGTACCTTTCAGAAATGCAATATTTCTTTCTGTTGCAGTTGCATATGCTATCTCGATAAACTCAAAATATATCTTCTATGGCGCTCAAGGCTCAGATGCACAACATTATCCCGATTGTAGAAAAGAGTTCTACAACTCCTTCGAGCAGACTGCTAGATTAGGAACCAACGAAGAACTCGAAATTGAAGCTCCGTTTAGCAATGTACCAAAATCAGAAACCATTAAACTCGGTACAAAACTTGGTGTTCCTTTTCATCTCACATGGTCTTGCTATCTAAACTTGCCAAAACATTGTGGAAAATGTGAATCATGCATCAATCGTAAGAACGCATTTAAACAATCTGGATTAACTGACCCTACAGAATATATTGAATGATTAATCCCTCAATCTTTTTGCTAGCTAACCATAATTTCTGTTAATGTTTTAAATCAGAAGAAGACGATGAGTTAGCTAATGAGCTATAAGAAACTCCATCCGCTGTATTTGTCATACCATTAGAACTCATGGACTTCCCCTAGATTTTTAACTCAAACCTTTCCTTAATGCCTTATCAACATCGTTAAAAATAAAATAGGATTCAAAAGTATCAACCTTATTTACTGTCATAACTAGCTAGCTTCTGACCGATGGGACGTTTTTCTCGTGATCATCATAAAAAAAAATATAGGCGAGTGACACCTCTTATAAAGGCAGAGACGAATTGGTGGTTTCATGAGCAGAGTCTTCAAATACAATGTGGGCGCAGTCATTACTCTTACGCTTTCTTTAGGTATCGCAGCAATAGTGTATGGTGGCGGATTTCTCCCCTTTAACCTCCTTACTTTGATTATGTGGCTTTCAGGTCCCTTTGGAGTGTATACTTTGATTTATGCAGTTGTGAGCAAGGAAGCTAATCGCTATTTTTGGAGTATGATTTATCTGGCAATCGCTGCTGTACCCCTGTTTTATGACGCCGTGAGTCCGATAGTAGTATTGGGCGTGCTTTTAATCTCGCTTGCGATTATCGGTTCCCTCGCATATTTTAAAGTGATTAAAGTGAAGTAACGCACGTAGCCTGACAAAGGACGAATCAATCTACAAGTATCTGCGCATGGCTACGTGGGCGTATCAAAGGAACCATCGTTTCAAAGATCGATATCGCTGATTAGCCCTTCAGAAACGGGGCGTAACGGTAACTGTCGAAAAACGCTTATTTGTCGAGGGAGACAAATGCATCCATATGGAGCCTGTTACTCCTTCTAACCCGTCAGTGTCATATACTTCGAGGACAAATGTGTTGCCTGAGGTTTATGCATAAACGCCTGTCTCACTCTCATCCTAAAATTGCTGTAAACCAATACTTTAGACCCGAACCTCTTTCTGCGACGAATCGGGAAGACGTTGTACTCACCCTTTGAAACAGTTATCGATATCCATCGAATTCGCAACTATTCTTCCGCATCTAATAAGCGAACCATCTGCTTAATGAGCTTTCTTCAGGAGGCTGAAACTTTTTAATAGATACTGTAACGATGATTGTATGGTGCTTAAAATGTCGTATCGTGTAATTCTGACGGTGAAAGAAACACGTGGTGACCGCCCCTGTGGATACTATAAAGTTGGGGATAAAATAACGTTCCACGGTGCCGAGATTGTGAAAGACGAGAGCGACCGACTTTGCCTCTTCGCCCTTTCCGCGGTGTTCCCTTACATAACTGCCCTCAGCAGGGAAACGCCGAAGGAAGATTGGATTAATCGCAAAGAAACGCTTCAATACCCCGATGACGGTAGACCCGTTATCTTCAAAATTGACCGAGAGCCTTTATAACTTTCCGTGATTTGGTGAAGGCCTTCTAGCTAGTTGGGTTTGAGCCTCATAGGGTTTAGGCTTCTTGTTTGGTACTTTCAGTCCATTCACGTATTTTGTCCTATATCTTCCGTGGATACACGTGAAAAAGGTTGAGACATCTGTTGTAAAAAGGTGGAAATTCTCGTTTTTTCACTTTGAGACATGTGGGAGTCTGTGGACGTTTGGGTCTTAATCTGCTTTTAATGTTTTGAGGGCCGTACTCGCCCAGTCTGGGTCACGCATGAGGGGTCTGCCTACTGCTATCAAGTCGACGGCTTCTCTCTCGATGAGATTGTTAGCGTATCGCAGATCGCGAATTCCACCGACGCCAATGACCGGGATATCGACGATCTCCTTGATGTGTTGGGCTTGGGGGACAAAAAAGCCGGGTGTTGATTGTAGTTGAGTGGGACGACTACCGCACATACCCCCCGATACGTCAATGATGTCTAAAGTCGATTGCTTGAGCGTCATGGAAAAGGTTGTGGAGTCTTCGAGTTGTGTGCCAGCTGGGTCTAAGTCGACGATGCCTAAACGGTAAAACAGTAGCCGTCCACCAATCTTATCTCTCACCCGTTTAACGACGTCGAGGGGGAATCGACTTCTATTCTCAAGAGAGCCTCCGTACTGATCTATTCGTTTATTTGTGAGGGGTGAATAGAACTGGTTGAGGAGGAAGCCGTGGGCACCGTGCACTTCCACACCGTCAAAACCGGCCTTCATTGCTCTATTCGCTGCTGATGTAAATGCTTCAGTTAATTTTGTGAGTTCTTCCTTTCGAAGTCTCCTAGCGTTTTCGGTTGCTGAAGGAGCTATGGGCTCGAACCCCGTGGTTTTCTTGCTGGTTTTATTCCCTGCGTGGTTAATTTGGATTATAATGGGTGTGTCCGTCGCGTGGACGCTACTGACTAGTTGTTCAAGACCACCTATCAATTCGTCATCGTATATCCCGAGCTGTTTTTCACTTGATTTCCCGTCAAGCCTCACGTAACTGTGCTCTACAATCACGAGTCCAACAGTCTTGGCGCGCTTGGTATAATAGTCCACAAGCTCATCGGTTACCGCTCCATCCGAAGTGGCTAATCCCGTCTGCATCGGGGGCAACACGAGTCGATTCAGAAATGTTAATCCTTTGATCTCAAAAGGATCTAATAGGCCAACCATGTTTCAATTCTCTCTATAAGTATGTACACTTACTGCTTTTTAAAATTCGTTCTTCTGTTTAAGTTTTCGAGGAGCAACCTCTCTTCTTACGACGTTAATGGAAGATAAGCGAGCGCACTTATGATGAATCCAGATATTGTTGATAAGGTAATCAGGTTTCTTTGGGCTCTCAAGTTTCAGAATAGCAGTTGCTCCGTTTGTGATTGTTTTTTTGAGGATTGTGGTCTTCAGTTCTTTCCTTTTCTTTGGTAGAGCCACAGGATGAACAGTGGCAGGGAGCCCAAGACATTGATTGCTGCTGAGACATAGAAGACCGATTGCGGCGAATAATTAGTCCAGACCCAGGCTCCGATGGTGGGCGAGATCATGGAGACGATGCCCGCGATGAGGCTGATTACGCCGAAGGCCATGGCGATTCCTGCTTTAAATCGGTATTTTGGGATAAGTTTCTGTCGACTGACGTTATCTAATCCAAAAGTTAGTCCCCAGGAGAAGAGGATGAAGCTTGCGAGGAACGGACTTTCTGTGATTGTGAAGAGAATCATGGTGAGTGTCGTGGCAAAGATGTGGAATGCAAAGGAGATTTCACCACTGTATTTATCGACGAGCCTTCCACTGGGAAAATGCCCGATGAAGATGCCTAGCCGTTGCATACCGAGCATTAAGCTGATCATTGGCAGGGAAAAACCCAGTACGTTTTGAGTATATATGGTCAAGTATGGGTTTGAGATGCCTAATCCCAGTTGATGGAATACGATACCAAATAGCACAGCTAATAACGCTGGATTTTTCAAAATAATTAAGCCGTTTTTAAATTGTTTGAACGCGGATTCCCTTGAGGGGTTTTTTGTAACAGTCTCTTGACTCAAAGACTCTTTGAGGTACACTGTAGTTACGATGAGCGCGATGGATTCCAATGTTAAAGCGAAGCAGAAAACCCAGAAAAAACCAAATACGGTTGCGATGACGCCCGCTATCGATGTTGCGATGACGTTGCTGAGACTCTGAAACAGGGCAAGCGTTGAATAGGCGACGCCTCTCCGCTCATCAGAGACGACTTCAGCAACGTAGGCACTCTTAGATGGCCCTATAAGTGCCATATTCAACCCTTGGAAAATGGAGACGAGAAACAGCCAAGGCAAATCCCTAACAACAAACAGGGTTATCAAAGCTAAAATTGAGAAAAGGTAGGATGCAATCAATATTTTTTTTCGACCAAAGTTGTCGGAAAGAAAACCGGATGGAAAGATGGTAAGGCTTTGGGCCAGCTGCCGAACAGTGGTCATCAAACCAAACATCAAAAGGGAGACGCCCAAATTATTCGTGATATACAATCCAAGCAGAGGTCCCCAAAGGCTGCTGCCCAAATTCATTATGACACTGGTTACGAGTAGGGTTCTCAGACTCTTATCCAAAGCTAAGAATTGCCGTGTCTTATCAAGGAGTCCCATAAAGCCACAATTATTCCCAGCGAGCTATATAACTCATTTCATTAAATATCTAACGTACCTCTTCTTTAGTAGTCTTTTTTGTAGAAGACAGCTTTTCATGGATTAAAGAGATTATTGTAGCTCGTGAAAGTCTTAGAGTCTCGTCTCTTTCACGACTTCTCTTCTTATGGCACATTGTTACGCTTGAAATGTTTTCTTGAATCCTTCAAAGGCATATAAGTCCTTTTTAGGGGTAGGTACAACAAGGAGTGATGAACCTTAAACAGTCAAGATCGTTACGCCATAACGGTACTCCCTTAAACCTCCTTTCACTTCTTTACCTCAAACTTAATAGCACGTTTTACTCCCCTCTTCAACGATTATTGATGAATGATGTTTGGTTTGGCATTCACGTCCCATCGGAGGGAAGAGACTTCCAAGAAATGGAACGCATCTGTCAAGCAGTCGAACATAACGGTTTTGACCTCTTTACGGTCACGGATCATTTAATGAACATGCGGAATCCGACTGGTCGCGGCAATCACTCCCTTGAAAGCTGGACCACGTTAGCGGGTCTTGCAGCGGTTACAGATAGAATTAAGCTTGCACCGTTAGTTAGTTGCTACGGTTATCGACGACCCACGATCTTGGCGAAAATGGCTACAACGGTTGACATTATCTCGAATGGGCGGCTGGTTTTTGGGATAGGGGCGGGATGGCATGAGGCGGAGTTTAATGACTTCATGGGACGCTTTCCTCCCGCGAGAGAACGGTTACGTGGACTGAGAGAAACCATAGAAATCTGTACCCACATGTTCAAGCATGAGCGGACGACCCATCATGGGGTCCCTCTATCAGGTTGACAACGTCCTGAACTCGCCGCAGCCGATACAAAAACCCATTCCAATTATGATTGGAGGCGGCGGCGAAAAGTGACGCTCAAAATCGCTGCGCGATACGCGGATATCAGCCACTTCTTCACGAATAATATCGACACGCTTACTCATAAACTCGCAGTGCTTGAAGACCACTGTAATAACGTGGGCAGAAACTACCATGAGATCCGAAAAGGCACATCAATGGATTTGCTGGTAGGGAACACGATTGCAGAAGCAGAGCAGAAGCTTAAACAAAGAGCGGAAACATTGGGAATCACTCAGGCCGAAGTGAGGACTCGAGTGGGGGCTGGCTTTGGCACTCCAGATATGATTACGGAAGCAATCATGGAGTATGTCGATCGAGGAATCGGGCTAATCACCTTTCGCTTCACAGGTGTCAACAATATCTCCTTGTTTTCGGAGAAAATCCTTCCACGTTTCCGATAAACCGACTCAAAGGATACATCGGATAAGAAGAAAGCCCTGTGCTCTTTGTACATTGACACCATTTAACCAGCAATCGTGAAGTTTCTTGAAATGGATGCGGAAGAACCCATCGACAGCCTTTGAGGTTTCTTCGTAGCTAGTTTTTCATGTTCCTTCCCCATAATATCCTGAACGATTGTAGATAGAATCGCTCGTTCATCTACTAGACTATCAACTCGTCAACTTCGGTTAGAGCCGTCACCCACAAATCCCTCTTCACACTTCAATGCAAAAAGTAACTTTTTGAAGTCTTTGAGTAACACTGGGATGTGAGGGTTCAATCAAAAGGAAATAGGGATTATCTTTGAACCGCATTCCTAAATAAGGAGTCTATAAATAATCTAGTGTCGTGAAACGCCATGTTTACTCACACTAGCATTCGAACAAGTGATATGGATCGATCAATTGACTTCTACACCCGACTCTTAGGACTCAAACTTCTGAGGCGAAATGCGATACCGCAAAACAAGGCGGAAATTGCATTCCTTCAAGCTCCTGAGGGCAAAGGGTCACAACTTGAACTCACCTTCTACCAAAATCAAACTAAATTCAATCAGGCTGAATACGATGACCGAGTATTTGATCATCTTGCTTTCGTAATCAAGGACATGGAAGCCACGATTTCCATTATGCGAAAAGAGAACGTTACAATCACTGATGAGCCGTTCCGGCTCAGTCCTACTGGGTCGTTGATTGCTTTCATCGAAGATCCTGATGGCGTTCTGATCGAATTAGTCGAGCGCCGATAACTTTAAGCATAGTTCTCAGCGACATAGAGATACGTACTCCCTCGAAAGCAAAATAACTAATCTCATGGAGGAAACCGGAAGCTTCAATATTGTCGACGATGTTTCCAGCAACCTCTCGTTTTTTGTTTTATGTCTAACGCTGCCAAAATATATTATTCCCGTGCTTTGGAGCGCGTGTAGGGTTCTGGTTTCGGTGAACATGATGGCTCGCCAAACGTCTCGCATTAAACCTTCCTCTTTCTGATAGAAACGGAAATCCACTATAAACTCCAAGACTTCTAAATCGAGTTCTAAAGAAGTGATACGAAGTCTAGACATTTCACTTGGGATTCTTTCTTCAAGCAACTCAGAAATGCTATTTACTCTCGAGATGACTACATTCTTTCCAAAACATCGATTCCGAGGAGATTCATTGCATTTTGAATTGTTGTTTTAACCGCATCCACCAATGCGAGTCTTGCGTCTCTTTGCTCGGGAGATTCCGCTTTCAGAACGGGGATGCTGGCGTAGAAGGAGTTGAAGCTTGCTGATAAGTCGTTGGCGAATTCTGCTAGGCTATTCAGCGTAATTTTCTCGGAAGCGTCGATGAAGACCTCTGGGAAGAGGGCTATCTTTCTCACCAGTTCGTGCTCAGCAGGCTGTTGGAGTTGGCTGTAATCGATGGTCTGTGTAGTGGCCTCGGTTTTTTTGAGGATATTGGATGCTCTGGCGTAGGCGTATTGAATGAAGGGGGCGCTGTTCGTCTCAAAGTTTAGGATTCTATCCCAGCTGAAGATGACTTGTTTCGTTGGAACAATGCTGACCAAGGCGTACTTCACGGCTCCGCCTCCGACGGCTTTTGAGATGTCTCTCTTATCACTACCAGAAAGGTGGGGCGACCGCTTCTCCACCTCGCTCAACGCCCGCTTCTCGGCCTCATCTAAGAGCTCGTCAAGGGTCACGTAGCGACCTCTCCGTTTGGACATTCGGTATCCTGGAAGTTGGACGAGTTCATAAGCGTAGTGCATCATTTTCAGAGCGGTCTTTGGTGAGGTGAGGACACTCAGGGCTATGCTAATCTGTGTCTGAGCGAGGGCCTGCTCTTTTCCGATTACGTTGATTACTACGTCGGCTCGGTTCAGCTTCCATAGGCT
>Ga0164321_10000036_pt1 | contig 17998 bp, 10 predicted proteins | sample GuaBasSediGuay12_FD_121799 | JGI IMG/M metagenome (GOLD analysis project Ga0164321, IMG submission 121799) | Subseafloor sediment microbial communities from Guaymas Basin, Gulf of California, Mexico - Guay12, Core 4567-28, 21-24 cm | ecosystem: Environmental > Aquatic > Marine > Hydrothermal... | reverse complement strand
ATCTGTACCTTCCAAGACCTCGGAAACCAAATCAAGTTCACGGAGAGCAGCGCACCTACTAGACTGCTATTCGGTTCCAACCGATCTGGTAAGTCAGTACGATCAACGGTGGAAGAAATTGCTTTCTGTCTGGGTTATCGACCTTGGCTCGCAGAAGACCATCCCCATCGAATTGTTCGACTGGCAGACGGCAAGCCTATTAGACCTCCGGTTAGAGGTTACCACCTACTAGAGAATCTAAAAGTCGCTGGGGTGAACGTATTCATCCCGAAGTTTGAGGAGTGGCTGCCGAAGGGTGCGGCCAAGATCAAGAAGAACAACCTCGGCCACCCTGTCAAGGTAGAGTTCACGAATGGCTCCGTCATTCATGTCCTCTCGCAAGAGCAAACCACATCCTCCTTGGAAGGGGCATCCGGACATTTTGTTGTATCTGACGAGCCCCCTACCAGGGACAAGTGGATTGCCCTGACACGTGGGCTGATTGACTTCTCCGGCATGGCATGGATTGCTGCCACACCGATCAAAGCCTCGCACTACATGGCGGAGCTGATGACGGAAGCCTCCCTGCCGGATTCGGACATTGACTTCATCCCTATTAGCATAGAGGATAACAGGAAGTCACGCGGGGGATACCTAGACGATGCAGCTGTAGACAGATTTATCAAATCGCTTAAACCAGAGGAGATTCCGGCCCGACTACACGGGAAGCCCGCTCACTTAGCAGGAGCAGTCTTTAACGTATGGAAGCCGAAACCTCCTTTTTTCGTAGACCCATTCGACATTCCCCCTAGCTGGCCACGCATCATGGCTGTGGATCCGGCAGGGAAGAAACCACTGGCTGCGGTATGGATCGCCATCTCCCCGCACAACAAGTGGTACATATACCGAGACCTGTACGACCCCTCCCTGCACACGGTGAAAGCCATATCGGAGCGCATCAAAGAGGTTGAGGGGTGGCGCAAGGACAAGCGCGGTGAATGGCGACAGACGGATGCGAGCGAGCCGGTAGCCTTCCGCCTGATAGACACATCAGCGAATATCAAGGAGCTTACCTCCGGCACCACCATCAGCGCAACCTTTGCACGGCATGGCCTGAACTTCGGGCCTGCGCACAAGATGGGATACCTCGCCAGCATAGATCGCATCAAAGAGATGCTGGGCGATGACAAGGATGACGATTTCGACTGGTCCAGTGGCCCTGATCTGGTGATCTTCAATACCTGCAGGCGCATGGGCTTTGAGATGCAGAACTTCATATGGCAGCCAGACTCCGCCCAGACAAAGGCATCAGGCGCGGACTCAATAGAAAAGCCGTTGAAGACCAATGATGATTGTGTAGATTGCATGAGGTACCTAACGATGTCCCGAGCTAAATACCATGCACTACTGCACATTCTCTCAAGGGAGCGAGACTCATGGTAAAGATGCCGTTGAAGTGGAGAAAAGAACGCGGGGCGTACTACGAGGACATGATCCGGCGGGCTATCTCTCGCAGGCATGACATCATAGCTAAGCGCGAGAAGTTCCGGGAACTGTACAACAGGGAGCCAGGGGGCTTTGACGCCACCACTCCCTTTGATGGTGCTTCGAACATCCACCTGCCGATCATCATGGAGAAGGTCGAGACCGCGACCCCCAAGGTAGTGTCGGCCATGTGGCGTGCCGAACCCTTTGTGAACGTGCGCAGACCGAATGGGATGACGGATACTAAGATGGCCAAGAACGTGGAGCTGTTCTCCTCGTGGGCCTTCCGGAATGACATCCCCGACTTCTACCTGTCCTTTGAGAACTTCAACCGTAACCGCTTCATTGACGGCACAGCCTTCGCAAAGATCCGCTGGACCCGTAAGTGGCGCAGGACTATCGAGACCCACACCCTGGCATCCAAGGTCAAGTACGGCCCAGAGCTGCCGGAAGTTGATCGTAGCGCGGACGAGCTGTTCAAGGAGATCTTCTCCCTGGGCGACCCCGATAACTCCATGTATAAGGTGAAGCCCTTAAAGGGCAAGAACAGGTTTGAGGTTAAGTTCATAGAGGGCGGGCTACCCTTCACTGCGGAGTGCCGCATCGAAGAAGGGGAGAAGATGAACGAGGTTGTGGTGAAGGTACACCGCAACGTCATCAAGCAGGACAGTCCCTCCATTGATAATGTTGACATTGAAGACCTCCTGTTCCCCGAGCGATCCAAGTCTCTGCAGACCGCTGACTGGGTAGCGCACAAGACGTGGCGCACCATAGACGAGATCAAGCGGCTGAACAAGAAGGGCACCTGGACTGTATCTAAGGCCGACTTCGAATACATGGAGGGTGTCAAAAGCAAGAACGACCCAGAGGTAACGGGAGAGCTGAATAAAGACATAGTGGCTGGGGAGCATGCTGAGACTGGCATGGAGCGGACAACTGCGGACGGCATGGTTGACCCCAACCGCGTGCTGGTGTGGGAACTGTACACCCAGGAATACGTGGACGGAAACGAAGACCCTATTGATGTCATCATGCACATCCTTGATGATCGCAGGGTAATCATCGGCATCGAATACCATGACGAGGTATTCCCCCACGGCAGACGCCCATTCATCAGCGACACATACATTCCCATTGACGGGCGCATCTGGGGTATCGGTATGGCCGAAGTGCTGTACGGGATCAACCTGTCGCTCAACAAAACGATTAACGATGTCAACAATGGCATGACCATCAAGACCAACCCGTGGTTCCTGTATAGCATCTTCGGCATGGCTGAGAACGATCAGCTGCTAAGAGGGATTCAGCCGGGGGAAGGCATTCCCGTTGGAGACGTAAACCAAGTCAAGTTCCCAGACTTTGCTCAAGAGCCCGCCGCGATGTTCCACGCTAGTTTCGAAACCCTCCGTGGGTATGCGGATCAGCTTACCTTTAGTCCGTCAGCTGGCGGGTCAAACAACTATAGGAACGCTCCCCGCACTGCGCGAGGGACCATGGCTTTGATGGATGCAGCGGAAGAGAAGCTCAGCAGTCTGGTCGAACAATCCCAGGCAACATCTTGGAAAGAGATGGTGTCTCAGGTAATCTCGTTATACGGGCATTACGTTGGGGTTGACAAGTGGTATTACATCACTGGCGAGGCCAACCCCCGGAGGATCTCTCCCAAGGAGCTGCGCGAGCAGTACCAGTACGAGTTCTCCGGCAGCCTCACAAGTGTTAACCGTGATGTGCAGCGGTCGTTGATCGAACGCCTGTATACCACAGCACGGACGGACCCTGGGTATCAGCAAGACCCTGACGCTGCCAATGCGCTCCTGCGCAGGTACGTGGAAGGCTTCATTGATGTCGGGGACGCCGAGCCTCTCATCCCGAAGAAACCCGGTATGGGTGGCATGCCGCATCCGGCCTGGGATCAGGACACAGAGCTGCATGCACTGGCCGCTGGGCAGCACATCGAAGTGCTTCCGTCCGATGACCACAACAGGCACCTCAAGGACATCGAGAAGTTCAAGAAGGCTGAGGTGTACCAGATGCTGGACGCCAGGGCGGTGGCTATGATTGACGTGCACGAGATGGGGCACAAGCAGGCCATGCAGCAGGCTATCCAGCAGCAGCAACAGATGACTCCGCCGGGCCAGGGCCAGGGAACGCCCGGTGGGCAGGATCAGGCACAGGCAGCGCAGGGAATCCCGTCACTAGGTGGCGAAATGTCAGCACTTGAAGGGGGTCCGCAGTAATGAATGCACTGCAATTTGTTAACCTAGTATCCGGCCAATTGGGGTGGGGTACCGAGACCGATGTGGCCGCTCTGTCCTCGGATGGCAGCAAGATCCTCAGCATCACGAACGTCATCATCGCAGCCATGCAGAACGATAAGACGTGGCCCGAGTTGCGCGAGGACGGCGAGGTGCGCAAGACGGCCCCTAGAACCATAGGGGCATACTGCGAGATCACCTACGGCAGCACCAGCCTATTCAGCCTGGACGATAGTGGCGGCGACTTCACGTCAGATGATGAGTTCACCTCCGCTGACGTGGGCAAGCTAGTACAGGTGGGCGAGCACAAGTCCGTGTACCGGATCGCTACATACGTGGATGCGGAGGAAGTAACGCTGGAGTCCCCGTGGCGGGATGAGAGCATCGCTACTGTCGATGCGGTTACAGCCGTAGTCGGGCAGGATCGGTACTCGTTACCCTCCGACCTGGACAGGTTCCTCTCTGGGAAGATGCGCAACTTGACTACGGGCACTGAATCGAAGGAAGTCGATCCCACTGAGATGCGGGCGATCAGGCATCGTAGTGGCCTGACTCTGCAACAGACGGAGCCGCAGAACTTCACCATCCACGGGCTGGACGCCGAGGGGGACAAGTACGTACACTTCGACAATATCTCGGATGCTGAGTACATCCTTGAGTACGACTACCAGATCGACCACCCCACGCTTGATGCAAGTGGTGACGAGATCCTGTACCCCGACAAGTACATCATGTACATCGCGGACAGCGTGATCGCCAAGTTGCAGCGGGACGTAGAGAACTCGCAGGTAGCAGTGCAGACCTCGCAGGACTCTTTGAAGGAAGCTATGCGAGTCGGCAGCAACCCGAACAACTCAAGAGATCGCATGCGCATCCGCGTACAGGGGACGCCGCACGGCGCATATAGGAGGCGATAACGTGGCGCAACTCAGGCAAGCACACCACGTAATTACTGGGACAGCAGAGACCTCCGGCCTGGATCTTTCTGCCAGCAGAGGCATGATTGACGAAACGCAACTCTGGGAAGTCGAAGGTCTCTACGCAAATGAAGATAAGGTACTTACTCGGCGTCCATCGTTTGTTCAGTGGGGCACTCAGATCATTGAGCCGCTGCCCACTGATAACAACTACTACGAAGAGATTGCGGAAGTATTTATCCTCGACGAAGAAAACTGGGGCGACCCCGTACTCACAGGATCTTCCGTGTCGGGGGTGCTTGATAACGGGGCACTGCTCCTTTCAGGCTGGGAAGCGCAAGACCAAATAGAGCCCCCCGAACCCCAGCTTGGGCCAGGGGAAGCAACTGTCACCAGGACTATGCGGGGCGAAGAGGCTTTCAATACTAACGGCTCTCACGATGGCGATATGGCGTTTTCTTTCGTTATCCAGGTTAAGAACCCAGCGGCTGGCAACTACGTTAGATTTCGGTGGGCTGTAAAAGAAGACAAGCTAAAAGAGATCATGATAAATACCACCGGAGTGGTGTACAAAACAGGTGCTTCTTCATACGCCTCGGTGCCCGGCACCTCAGGCATCGTTGATGGAAACGTGCACCGCGTGGATATCTTCTCTGATGGCAGTGAATCGTACAACATCTATATTGATGGTGCTTTCGCTGCCACTGGCCCCTGGACTTATGTTGATAACACATCAAATTACTTCGTGCAGATATCCGGGCTCAGCGATGATTCTCTAACCCAGGACGCTTACAGTATCACGATCTCTTCGGTAGTCCTAAGGGACGGGGGCTTATGGCCTGAGGTTGCGTGGAACTATCCGTGCGTCTCAGACATGCAAACTGTGCGAGAACTAAAGGCTGCCTCTTACGTAGACACCAACAGCCTGCTTGTCGCCACTGATACACACGTCTGGGTTGACTACGCACTGGGGGAGTTGTGGCGTCCGCTCAAGAAGGTAAAGCGGAACAAGACTAGATTTGGAAAGTTCCGGGGCAACACCATTATATGCAACTATAGTGACGCCAGCCGGAAAACTGAAGTATATGAGTACTCCTCAGGGCAAATCTCTGCACTCACTAACGCCCCTGATATGCGGTTCACCACAGAATTTACTAATAGGATCTGGGGTGCCGGAGATGTCAACTTTCCCCTGCGGCTGTACTACTCGGGGGATAGGCAATCGAACCTATGGTATAACCCGGATGACCCGGATATCCCTATCACTGAAGACTCAGACTTGGAGGCGGGGTTCATCGAATTCCCCGGGGATGACAAGGCGAGGATTCGCCATATCTTTGGGGACTTCTTCGGGATGCTGGTCGTAGCTACCGACAAAGAAGTGTGGATGATATCAGGAACATCCCCTGCTGATTACCAGAGGAAGAGGCTTACCGGAGCTATCAACGCTGCAGGAGATTTGTGCGGCATTGATGTGTTCAACGACTACTGGTTACTCGGCAAGGACGGCGTATCTACCATTAAAACGACCGACAAGTTTGGGGATGTTGAGGGGCATCGGCTGTCTATTTTAGCGAGGGGACTGTTCAACACAGATACCGCCTCGGGTAGGATGCTGGATCCCGCCAACTTGTATAAGAGCAAGATGGTATACTACCCTAAGTTTAGCACCATGTTCCTCCACGCAGAAGAGGGGGGCAAGGAATCTCCCGGCGTTATCTACGCTATGAGCGCAGAGACCAAGAAGTGGACTGGCCCCTGGAGGGTAGAGGCGGAGTCCATGAGGGTAGTCACGTTGAAATACCCCGCCAAAGATATGGTTGCCATTGGCAAGAGCGATGGTCGCGTGATGTACATGACGCAGCACGTTAGCAATACGGACGATATAAAACTGTCCTCCGCAGTTATGACGGGGCGCAGTATAGATCCCAAGCTGGACACCATGAAAAAGACCTGGGGACGGTTGCGCATAAAGAACATCCCCACTGGAAACTGGGACATAACTATCAGGTGGAAAACTGATGATGAGCCGTGGCACACGACCACTAAGACCCTGTGCCTCCCCTCTCACCCACTGATCGGCTCAACTGCCGTGACGGGTACGAGCTTGGCTAAGTCAACATCACAGCCTATGGTGATAGAGATCCCCCTGGATACCAAGGGAAGATCATTGAAATACGAGATAACAACGAACGCTCCTTGGGTTAAATTACTGCGGTGGGAGATTGATTTCTCGGTCGCTGGGTACGAAAGGGATTAACGATGGCTCTCACTAATATCCATGAATTTGTGGATGACGAAATCATAACGCATGACGACCTTAATTCTATTGGGGAAGCCGTCAGTTCTGAGCTGACTGGTGGAGGGATCGGGGCGGGTAGCCTTGTATGGCCCCTGGTGTGCCAGGGCGACATCGACATGAACGGCTACAGCATCACTGGCATCTCGGCTTTCTTTGAGGTCTACCACGTGAATGCCAGCCAGACCTTGGCTGTGGCTGTGGCTGCGGTTAACTCCGCCAACGGGGGGACTATTGTAATTGATGACTTCTCTGCGGCCACCGCATCAGACTTGCTCGTCACGGCAAACAACGTCACCATCATGGGGACTTCCGGTAAGAGCTTGATTACTATGGGAGCTTCTTCCTCCAACTATGGGATTGGCATCCAAGGGAGTAACTTCCGCCTGATCGGTGTACAGGTAACTGGAGGGAAAACTGGGATCCCCGCTATCAACGTGCACTCGTCTCTAGGGGCAGAGTTCAAGGGCAACACCTTCTCTGCTCACACTGGGCCTTGCATCACCTTTACTGGATCATCCAACCTCACCTATGGGGCGAGGGTTACCAATAATAGCTTCTCGTACTGCGAAGAAGAAGGCATCATTGCCAGCAACTTGCTCACTTCCACAATTGCCAACAACACCTTTGCCAATATGGGATCACACAATATTGAGCTTGGGGGAGACACCGACTACCTGTGCCAGGACTTGACCATCTCGGGCAACACTATGCGGGCTTCCAGTGGGGACGGCATCTTCGCAGAAAAGACTGGCACAGCAGTGACTGCCTTTGGGCAGATCACTATCTCTGGCAACGCTATTGATACGGGTGCTGGGCAGAATGCTATCAATATTGGGTCGTACCTGAATTGCACTATAGTCGGAAACACGTTGCAGGATGAGGCAGTAATCAACATAGTTCGTGGTACCGTAACAGGTAACACCTTTAACTCGGTTACTGCCCTTGGCTCTACTGTTGGCATCTTTACGGGCAATAACTTCCGTGGTGCGGCCACTATCTCAGGAGGGTCTGCCAATATCTATACCGGGAATGTATTCGAACAGGCTGTAGAAATAGACGCAACTGAAGTCTCAATGTTCACGAGTAATCTATGTATTGGTGGATGCACCACTACAGCAACAGTTCCCGATATTGTCGGGCTGAACTGGGGGTATTAGAATGGCTAAGCAAGCGGGACAGACAGAGCCGAGATTTTTTGACCCGTATGTACACAAAGTTTTATACGCTGATGCGGCTGAGATTGAATTGCCACTGCTGCCGGAATTGTACGATAGTGTCAATGTTATGATTAAAGCAACGTCATTAACAACTGGAGTTGCTAGTATTGTACATGCTGGTGGCATTTCCACTGGGGCTGCATTAGATGAATCAGCGGGGAATGACTTACTGGCTACATTTTCAGTAACAAATATAGGGTCTGGGAATTTTGAGTTAACTGGCATGTATCACGCAATGTCCTCCACGCTTAACACCATTATTAGTTATACTGACAGTACGAATAATTACGCAATCAATAATATTGTACTGTCAATAACAAATGTTCAAGCTACGGGTCACGACAGCTACGCGGTTATGTAGTGGAGTATCGTATCGCGCAGCCGGAGGACTTCGCCGTATGTGCGGAGTGTGTTGCGTCAACTGAGTACTACAGGCCGGTGGATTTTGGAGACATAGGCGGGACTATCTTGCTGGCGGAGGATGTGGATGGGATCCAGGGAGTCGTGTGGTCCTGCCGCACAGGGAACTTGGCCTTCGTTGATTATCTGGCCGTCACCCCCAAGTACCAGGGGAGCGGTCTTGGAGCACGCTTACTGCTTAAAGGTATGGCAGTACTGAAAAAGCTAGGGGTACGGGAGGTACGGTCCTGGGTGCACTATGACAACCATAGAGCCACACAGATGGACATGAAGTTTGGAGCACTTGACGGCCCATACGCTCAGGTGGTAACCCTTTTAGGAGTAGACCATGGGAACTAAAACGACAGAATCAGAACAAACCGGAACTACTTCGGGTACGACGAGTGTGGCTGCGGCTGGCGAAGATGAGCTTGGTATCCAGAGGCTGATCCAGCAGATCATAGGGGGTCTCGGGGAGCAGCTGGGTGACGTGTCCAACCTTGCATCTGGTGATGTTATGGACATCCCTACAAGCGTATCAGACCAGATCCGAAACGTCTACAACCAGCAGGCAGCCTCATCGCGGCAGCAGCTTGACCAAGACTTCAAAAGCGCACAGCAGGACACGGGGGACTACTTGGCTAAGCGCGGGTTCCAGGACACCTCCTATGAGGCTGGGCTGCACAGCAGGCTAGGGGCGCAACGCAACCGGAGTAGGGCTGATATTGAGGCTACCCGTAGTGGTGGCATCTCACAGGCTCACCTGCAGCTTCCTTTCCAGATTGGGCAGATGCAGCTAGACACGCAGAACTCCCTCTTTGGTGGGCTGCAAGGATTCACGGGACAGCTGCTCAACCAGTTCCTGCAGCGCAGTGCCCGTAGCACTACCGGATCGTCAACAGGTACCGGGTCGCAGGAAACATCTGGATTTACCATAGGCGAACTCGCGGGCTTTGTTCCTAATGTAGGGAGTATCGGGGGCCAGCATGGCTAAGGACATTATCCAAGATCATCTCACTAAATACAGTGAGGATGACACTACCTTGGAGATGGCGCAAAAGCGGCTTGAGTCCACAGAGGAGATTGAGACCAAGAGTTTCCTAGGGTCACTGACTGACACCAGTTCCCTGATAAGCCATGGCATGTCTCTTGGGGCTCTGTTGCTGGGACAACCAGGAGCAGCTGCGTACTTGTCGGGCATAGACTTGTTGAAATCTCCCGGAGAGGTCGCAAGGTCTAAGCAGGGGAAGGCCCAGGCTGTAAGCCGTGCCGCCGAAGGTGTGATCGCCGCCAAGGATGAGGAGACCAAGGCTACTGCCAAACTTACCGCAGAGGAGACGTTAGCTACTGCCAAAGTTGATGCTGCCAAGTTGACGGCTGAGGCCAAAGTGGATGCTGAAGAACTCAAGGTTGATTCAGAAGCTGATGCAAAGGCTATCCTGGCTAAGGCTGCGAAAAGTGATAGGCTAATCCAGGAAATTGGGGACAACCCTGAGTTTTGGGCGGAATTATTCCAGGTGTCTAACATGACCAACTCCCAGATATCCAATCTTCTGGACCTGCCGACAGCTGTCAAGTGGGATACGTTCAACGATGAGAGGAAGGATCAGGCGCAGATTGACCTACTGATTGGTGAAACTGTTGCAGCCATGAAGGAAACGGACAACGCGACTGTGCTGAAGGCACTGGGGGCGGACCTCTTGAAACTGTCCACACCAGGGGCGGTCTGGAAAGATGGCGAATTGGGGGGCGTTGCGGAGAGAGCCGCGCTGGGTAACCTCACTTTCGATGAGATCATTGGTGGTGTGGATGAGAAGATGACAGGTGCCAGCCTCAAGAATGCCAGGGCCGCAGCCGCAGGGGGGAAAAGCCAGCTGGAGGTAATTGACGAACTGGAGGCTCGGCCTGACCAACTCTCTAGGGATAAGGAAAGAGCTGATGGCGACCTAAGGATCATTGAAGATCTTATGGCATTGATGGACGAAGGATCTACGTATGACACCAAGACCGAGGTGTGGATAAATAAGAGGGTGGTATCAGAAGCGATTCCTCTCCTGCCAAAAGAGGACCAAGCGCGTGCGTTCTTGATGGCGGATACCTGGGGATTTATTGGTACCCTGGAGGGGCAGCAAGATCAATTTGATGCCATCCTAGTTAAAACAAAAATGGCGTATGCTGATATATCGCTAAAGTATGCGCACCTAGATGATTTCCCTAACAAGTACCCCCCAACATGGCCGTATACGCAGGCCCGCGAGATTGTTCAGGACTCAAGGGTATTTGGGGAAAAGGCTGCCGCCCACGGTGCTGCTGCGAAAGTAACAGTACTCGCGGATGCTATCACAGCTGTCGGGTATGCCCCCGGCACACGCGGTGCTGTAGCCATCCAGAGGAAAGCACGGGCAAATGCTAAGGCTTCCCTCGGACCAGGGGAACACCCCCTGCCTGCTATCTTGGCAAAGGCGCATCAGCTTATCGCGGCCAACCCCATGAAATATGCGAGTATTGGAGAAGAGGCACTGGAGTTTGTTGGTGTCCTTGCACCTGATGCCGATACCACTGCGACACCAATTGTTGAATAAGGAGTAGGACTTACTAATGAGCGACCTCTATAGTAGGACACAAAATTTCAAGGCACTGTTGGATTCCGGGTTCGATATCGATACTGCTCAGCTTGAAGCTGGCCTCAGCGATGTCGAACTCATCTCCGCAGGATACATGGACGCGACCCTGGACAAGGAGGGGGACACGTTAATCCCTCTCGCAGAGACTGCAGCTGAGATGGAGGTGCGCGGTGACAGCTACGCGGGCCAGGACTTTAATGCCTATAATGCTATGGAATCTGTCCGGGAGTGGACCCCAGATGGCACCCCACAAGTCATCCTTGACGCGGAAACCGCTGCGCAGAATAGCGAACACTGGTGGAAGTCCGGGCTGGACATTGGAGGCAAGGTACTGAGTGGTGGTTTCCGTGGTGTAGTGCAGCTGGCCAGCGTTCCACAGCAGGTAATAACACACCTTATTGCGGGCGAAACCATGCGGTCTGCCATTCCTGGATACCTGCGTCCGGATGAGTGGGGCAAGGACGATACGGAAAAGACTGAGTACAAGTACGTCTCCATGCTGACGGCCCTTAATGAGCTGCCCGTGATGGACTACTTCATTGGTACCCACGAGGAACTTAATGAAGAGTTTAGGGATCAGCCTACATTCTCCCAGGTTCCGGATGCGTACATGTTTCCCAACGGAATACGCATTCCGAATCCACTGAGTGCACTGCATACTCTTACCATGAAGGGCAGGCACCAGTTAGCCTTTGCCACTACGGACCTTGTTGTTGATATTGCAACAGACCCCATGACGTATGCTGTAGGGTATGGGCTGTTTGGCAGGGCTGTTAATCTGTTCCGCAGACTTGGCCCCATGCCGCAGAGAGCAGCAGCCTTAACCAGGATTGCCGAAAAGACCAAAGATATTGACGATCTCCTCCCAGCACGACTGATACAGGATGAGCTGGAGACTTACGTAAAGAAAAATCTTTCCAAGGGTAAGATCACAAAAGAAGAAGCTGAGATTGCTCTAAAGAAAATAGACGGCACAAAGAAATACCTGGACAATGAACTCGACTTGCGCCTGGACGCCAAGGATGGAGAGATCCTGGCGCACCAAGTGCCTACTACAAGGCCGGAAACCATCACCATCCCCAAGGAAGGGACGGCATCTCCGGAGCGCATTGCGATACTGACTGCACGTAAGAAAGCTCTGGACGCCGACCCTACTGCTGTCCGAGCCATGTACGAGGGGGAGGGTGAGGCACTGACACGAGCAGTGACCGGGCCTGATGATGCGGAGAGGGCTGCTCGCAATATTGAAGTGCTGGGCAAGGGGGGCGGGGCCGATGACGTGTTGCACAACACGCAGATGCCCATTAATGGCACCCAGACATCTACTGGGCTAGGCCCTGAAGTAATCAATGGGGTTGGCCGGGATGGCCGTGTCCTTGACGTAGCGGCTAACGCCCGTAAAGTAATCGGGCAGCTTCAGGACGTAAGTGATCAGCACCTGGATAGGCTAGACAGGTTGCGGAAGGGGCTCAAGGAAGTAGATACTATGGTGGATATCGAGATGAAAGGCCCTCTCGATGGTCTCGCCGCACATGCAGATGAACTTGGGCTGGGACGTGTGGAGATGCAGGGACAGGCGGGGCTACTGGTTCGCGCAGAGATCGTGGAGCTGGAGGCGAAGATGGCGACTATGAAGCAGTCGCTGAAGAACCTCAAGCTGGAGGGTCAGGGGCCTATCCTGCTCAAGCGTCCAGGGCAGCCGTTGCGTAAAGACGTGATAGCTGAGATGACCGAGAAGATTACGCACTATAAGGCTAGGATCAAGAGTGCTAAGGCTGCGCACACGGAAGTCACCCGTACCCTGGGCAAGGATATTACCGCTGCTGCGAAGGCTAACAAGGCTGAGGTCCGCGCTGTTAAGAAGGCTGGAAAGGCGAAGAAGAAGGAGCTGACCAAGGGGATCGATGACCAGATTGATGAGACCACGAAGGCTCTGGACGATCTACAGAAGCACGAGAAGTTTGTGCGGGATCATGGGGAGCTGGCCAAGGGCGCAGACAAATACGATGTGAGGTGGCCGTCTGGTCCGCGCCGCGAGATCACGGATGCAGCTGACTTTACAACCCTGCAGTTTGGTAATGGGTGGCACAACTTCGTGGCCCGTGGCCTGTACCCTAGATCCATTGTGCAGCGGCCCAATTACCTGTTCATGTTTGATACTGTCTTCCGCGAGAACTGGCGAGTGCTAGATTCATATGTCCCTCAGATAGCCAAGCGCATCTTCGGCGGCATGCGGGACGCAGACACCACGTACCAGCGGTACTCAGCCCGGATGGCTACCATCCTAGCAGACGCGGGGGTATACACTAACGTGCCCAAGGGTGGCATCATGGACACTTCTGGTGTTGGTGGTATCATAAAGGCTGCCTCGACTGATAAGCAAAAGGCTACTCAAATATTCCAGATGCTGGACACAGAGGCTGGCACTATCGCCCGACAGGGTGCAGAAATTGGTGCCACCAAAGAGATGCTCCGGGGCGCAGAAGAGTTGCGCGTTGTCTACCGTGAGTTTGCCGAGACACTCGGCCTGTCTCCGGACCAAAAGATAACCGATTACGTCCACCATATGATCAACAGAAACCACATGGCAGACGGTAACATCCCTACCTTTCTACAGGGCGTAAGTGCTAAGCAGGGTGTTCCTGGTATCCTAATGACCAGAGAGGGGTCGGCAGGGGTAATCAACACCAATATCGTGTCAGTGTCGGACTACTATTTGCGGGCCTTTACACATGAAACGATGATCAGGCCGCTGGGGCAGGAGATTAGATGGGGGATACAGGAAGCAATCAGAACAGCCAAAGACCCTGCCGCCGCGAAGTGGCTCAAGGGGTACGGCGAAGTAACGATAGCTAGGCTGAACGGAAAACCGTCATCCGCTAGGAAGCTCTTGCAGGGCTTTGAGGCTGCTACCGGGCTGAGCCTGCGCCATGTGGACAAAGGAGTTGGGGCTATTGGTCTTGCTGCGTATTCATCCGTGCTGTCTGGCAGTACCCGGTACTTTGTGATGTCAGCGGCACAGGCCATTAACTCTACTGTTCCTTCTGAGGGTGGCCTGCATACCCTGCGCGGCATAGCGCAGATGACCTCCCCCGAAGGCAGAGCTTTTGCCAGACAGGTTGGTGCCGCAGACGATGCCGCGAGGTTGTTTGAGGGATTCGATGACGTGCTCTCGGATGCGGTCTCCAGGTTTAGGTTGTTCGGTGCGCCGTCCATCCGAACGTCTGAGACATTCATCCGTGGCATGACCATGCATGCGTCCCTCAGCAAGCAACTTTCCAAGGCGGGGTACAAGTCCATGGGAGAAGTTCCCATCAACCAGTTGAATGAGATGGTTGCTGTTGCCATGCGCGATACCCGCTCCATGAACCATGTGTTCGGGTGGCTCGGGAAACCTGCATGGTTCAACCAAGTGTCGCGGTCTGGGTCCACGGCAGTCACGCAGTTCACGAGTTTCCCCTTCAAGCAGACGGAAACTATCATGCACAATAGCCTCAAGAACCCAGGGTACTTGGTTGATTACATCCTGTACGCAGGGTGGATGTCTGGTGTGGCTGATAAGGCTGGCGTTGACCTGGACAAGTACATCGGGTTGCCAGAATTTAAGTCCCTGGAAGACCTGGAGACTATACCAGTCAAGATAGCGGGTGCCCTGTTCAAGGTTGTATCTACTTCCTTTGATGGTGCAGCACTGCCTACTGAGAAGCGGGAGGCCGAAGAGGACTTTTGGAAAGAGGCTGAAAATCTCGTTCCGTTCCTCACTGCCATGAAGAGATGGAACACCCTTCGGGAAGCTGCCTCCGGCCAAGTGTCGCGCAGGGAAGATAACAAGGGTAACCTGATCCGGGAGCGAGACTTTTCCATTGACAAGAAGGGTTGGGTTGGGTCCGACTTGGTTGCTGCCCTGTTACACATGCCCAGCGTAAACGATAGGATAGAAGCGAAGCAGCGCGAGGAGATCCGCAAGCACAAGTCTGAGACAGATGTCAGGCGGATGGAACTTGCGGACATGTTTGCCAGAAACGCCCAGCGGGGCACCCCCCTTGACATGCCCCTGGTATACGAGCTGTCGAAAGAACTAGCAATACTTGGGGAACCAATGTCAGTCGATAATCTAGTGAAGATGAGTGCGGATGCAACCCAGGCGTATGAGATGCCTGCTGTAATGCGCCTGCTGATGAACCGTGCCAGCTCAGTCCCCGTTGCGGCAGAGGCTGCGAAGAAAGAAAAGGTTAGGTAATGTTTAAGAAGTTTGCATTCACAGCCATAGTGGCCATGTTCCTGTGCGGTCCCGCGTTCGCACAAACGAACCCTGGGTACAAGAATATCACGGCCACCACTTCTGGGGTATACCTGCCCTTGAATCTTAACCCAACAGTTGAGCCGACCGTAACTAGGACATTCAGCATCCTGAGTACCGATGGTGAATTCACAGTGTCCTTCTGGGACTATGATAATGGGGCATGGAAGGCTGTAGCCTTTAAAGGTCAGCTTGCCACCTCTGATACCTTGTCAGTCAAGATGAATGTAATCTGGCCAGGGAAACTAAAATGTGATGGGCTGTTTATTAAAGGTGTAGGCTCAACTTCTGACGTTGACGTGTACTGGTACCAATAATGAAGCGTATCATATTAGCAGCCCTACTGTTGAGTGTGGGTATTAGCCTGCTTGGGGCCGCGCCGAAAACTCCTGTGTTCGTGGGAACATTTCCTGAAGGGGAGATAAAGGGTCCAGCAATGGTAGGAGGGCTGGGGACAGTACGCTTTGATAAGGTAAGTGATCCCATTGGTCTTGGTGCTGGAGGTTGGCTTGAGGGAGGTGCCATCCACCCCACTAACAGCGACCATGTAATACTGGGAGCAGATGTAGTCAACACTTACTACTCGCAGGATGGTGGGGAGACCTTCTCAGTAATCACAAAAGGGTACACTTCCCGTCAGGATATCCATCGTTTTTATGGGATGGATGCAGTCGGGGTACACAACAGTTCGTTTTCGGGATTTATCCAGGTGACAAGTGGTGGCATATTCTCGTTTGCTATTAATGACGCCGACACATTTGTTTGCATGACCCCGCACGATGACCCGGAAGGACTGTACGTTGCAGAAGTTTCTAGGGGCTCAGAGACTAGCCCGTGGGGATATTGGGTTGATGCGATTCCCTTTTCGTCGATCTACGCTTCACCAGACAACGAATACCTAGTAGCGGGGACAGGCCGGTATAGGTTCGGATTAAACGGATCCTATATTGGGCCTGATAATTATCCGAATAGGTATGTCACCGTCAACTATGCGAATCCGGCTGGGCGTCAAGGGCTTTGGTACTATTGGTACGAAGACCCAAACGGTCCTCGGTGGAGGCCCCTTGACCCTGATTACGATTCATGGAATCCCGAACACGGTGCGTATAACTCGGTGGCTCTCGGCATCGCGGGGACTGATACCGTGGTTGTCATGGCGACAGCCGGAGCCGGTCCTCAGATGTATAACGTCACGACTAAAGAGTATGTCGATCTCGCCGGGTTCCCTTGGCACAGTCACACCGGGGCAACGGTCGCCGTCAACGAGTGGGGCACTGTGATCACCGGGACTAACAATGTGCAATCCTGTGAATCCATAGAGCTGTCTGACCGCATGACGGCTTACGCTTGCCTGTCCAACGATGACACAGACTCGCCTATCAAATCAGGCTTATACAGAATGCATGATGTCCTGAACCCTACAGCATGGGAGTGGGTTGGTGACGATTCTGACATGCCGTGGATAGCCTACACCGACAGCCTGACGACCTATGCTTTAGACCATTGGGCCAGCGGAGCGGGGATGGCTCAGCGGGTGGTAGTGAATTACGTCACGATGAATGAAGCCGGAACTAATAGGCCGGATACACTGTGGGTTGGAGATCGCGGGTACGTTGCCGGGTTGAGTAGGATTCTAGTCCCTTACGGGGAAGGTGTCTCATACGACCAGGACCAGACGTGGGAAGCAAAGCACTGGCTGTTCAATTATCAGTTTGAGGACAGGCGAGAACCCCGGGCAAGCTATCCTATTCAAGGTTGGAATGAATTTGATTTGGCCAGAGGAATTACTTTTGAGCCGATGGTGAATCCTATTGATGCTAACGAGGTGATTATTCAAGATGGGCATATGCTAACAAAAACAACTGATGGAGGTTCAACGTGGGAGATGTTATCCCCCAAAAAGCCCTCATCTGATCTACGCCTCAGCACGAATAACGGGTACGAAGAAGAGTGTACTAACGACCTAGCTCTTTTTTCAGACGGTAGGCTGGCAATTTCCTTTGGGGATAATGGACTAGCCATCTCAGAGACCGCCGATAATTGGGATGAGCTGCGGAATCTAAACAACGAAGTAGCCTTCAGGAGCGATCTTAATGTCGCTGGTGCCGATTCTTGTGACACCAGTCTGGCAGGGTTGATCTCCTATTATGATGCCGCCGGGGTTGATCACAGCCATCTTGATCCTGATTTGGTTGTGAACTCTGATGAAACCGCAGCGATCCACGTTGAGCCTGATTGGGATGGCACCGGGCGAGATGCTTTCTTCTTTGTTGGGTCTAAGCGAATCGGTGAGCATGGGATGGGAAACATCATCATGTACCACGATTCGGACGGGGACGGGGATTGGGAAACGACAAGCGCAACGAAAGACGATCCGGCGAATGGCATTGCTGACCGCTGGCGGTATGCCTATTTCTACGATTGGGCGTGGGTCCGGTCGGGCGATGACGTTTCGGTTTTTATCCCTTACTGGGAAGCAACAACTTCAGCCTGTGTCGGTGACTGGACAGAGTGGGGTGT
>Ga0164321_10000035_pt1 | contig 18611 bp, 21 predicted proteins | sample GuaBasSediGuay12_FD_121799 | JGI IMG/M metagenome (GOLD analysis project Ga0164321, IMG submission 121799) | Subseafloor sediment microbial communities from Guaymas Basin, Gulf of California, Mexico - Guay12, Core 4567-28, 21-24 cm | ecosystem: Environmental > Aquatic > Marine > Hydrothermal... | reverse complement strand
CTTTAATTATACTTAAGGTTTGTTGTTCTGATTTACCAAAATGATGTGTTTTTATAACTAAAGAAACATTCTCACTTGGATTAAATTCTCCATGGAATGCTTTGATTAAATCGTCTAGATTTTTTCTCCAAATAGATTCTCCAATAAAATAAAAATTATAAGTGCTTTCTAAAACCTTGAACTGTTCTCCAAATTCTATATTTGTTTTGTGGCCATATTTTTCAATATTACAAGGCAGCTTAATTACAGATATAGATTGTTTAATATCACTTTCTTCTAGCATTCTTTTTTCAAATTCTGTCGATACCCATATCTCATCCATTAAGCTAAGGGGATAATATAATTCGGTGTGCTTAATTGTATTTTCCAAATGAAGTAGTGATATATTTTTAACACCTCCATAATGCTTAGTCATATGAGGAAGACAGTGTTGAATGATTATATCATAACTATCATAGCTTTTATTTTCCAAACCTGAAAATTCTTTAGAATCTTCAAAAGAAGAGATGTCGTCATTATAAAACATATCCCTGTTTGTATATAATGGTCTAGCAGCTATATTATAACCAGTTAGCTTTAAAGCCCTAAGATATTCCTTAGAAGCATTGCCCCAACCGTCTTTTTGTCTATAAGGACCGCAAAAAAGTATATTTTTCATTAATTATTAACTTTCTGTACATGATCATATAACTTATTAGCATAATCTATGTAATCTTGCTGTAACAATGAATTTGGATTTACTCTTCCTGATTCACAATCAATAGAGTTTCTATGTATGGCTGTGCATAGATCAATAAACATTTGCCTTGAAAAGGCAGATCTGTCGGTGATGCGATGTCGATACATAATTCGTAAAGTCATTATTTTTTCAAAATATGTATTTAAAAGCTCTGGCTTTTGCGCAATATTTACAATAACCCATTTGCAAAACTCAGAATCGGATAAATTATCAGGAACAGTTTCTGGAATTTTTGAAAAAGTTTTTGGAGGAGTCTCTTCCCATTTTCCTTGAAGGCCAGTTAATTCCGCATTATCAATATAATCTTCCCATACTTTAGCTGTATTATCCCAATTCCAATGTTTTTCAGTTGCTATTCTAGAAGATATACCCAGATGCCTTTTTGCAGACTGTGGAAGTAATGCAAAGTCATAAAGATTTTTTCCGAAAACTTCATTATCAGGAATCAATCTTTTTGCATGAGTCCCGTTGTCCCAAAACATTGTTTTAATAGGTATTTCAATTCCTTTGGAATAATTTAAAATATCTTCCATAGCAGAATAATTAGGAGTCATAACTGGAATTCCACAGGCAGCAGCTTCTACTTGAGGCATTCCAAATCCTTCGCAAACAGAATATTGAATATACGCATCATACGTATTTATAATACGTGCTAGATTAGCATCACTTGTTGCCATGCTTGTAGAAGGAAAACTACACATAGATCCGCACTTACATATGGGGAAATTACTAAAAAGCCCCATTGTCGGATTCTTACATTTTGAACAAACCTGTGTCATCAACACATTATTACTAATACCCATATCTCTAATAAATTGTGGTATGTCCCAACCTGAGTCGGGATAACCACAATGAATATGTAAATAACTTCTTTTTGCTATTTCTGCGTTACCGTTTTCGTAACACAGGTCTAGGTATTTTTTAAATGCTTCGAAAAGATCTGGATAGAGTTTTCTCATTTGGTTACGCATAATAGTACCAAAAATGATCATTTCTTTATCAAGACCAAAGTGTTCCCTACATTTGTCCTTCTGTAAAGGCTTAAACTGATTAATATCAACGCCTGGAGGAGCTGAAGAAAAAACTTTAATTTTTTCAGACTGTTCTTCAAGAACTCTTTTTCCATATTCAGTATAGACTAAGATTCCATCAGCTGATTCAAAATCATATATAAACTCTGGTTTTTGTGGTGCAGAATCAACAGTTGGCATTAATACAAGATGAAAAAAATCACGCAGTTGAGAATTTACCACGGCTTTTATCATCCAGGGATCTCTTACATCAATAACAAAATCTGGCTTAAAGTCTAAACAAACACGTTCAAATCTCCATCTGCCAAAAGGGGCATCTGCTGTAGTATCATATATATCTTTTTGCTTTTTTTGCTCCTCCAGTTTTTTCTGTTCTGCTGTAGTTAGTCTGTTATTAGGCGCTGCTAATTGCGACTTTTTTATCATGGAGGTATCGGGCATATTTCCATAATATTTCCATTTTAATTCATTTACTGGAAGTCTTGCGTCAGCCATTTCTCCATAACAACCTAGTTCTGCTAACTCATATTTTCCAGTAGCAGCTAGTCTTTTAAGAATTTCTTTTCCATATTTAGCAAATCCAGTATATAGAAAATGGGCCTCATTTACTATGAGTATTCTCTTTTTTCTTTTTTTCATTTCCATTTTTAATCTTGCTTATAGCCGTTTTAAATGTGTTGTTAGCCCAACCTCTAGAATACCCAAGTTCTTTTCCTATTTCAAAAAACGTATGCCCCTGCAATCTTAAGTTAATAACAGATTTTTCGTTGTATGTTAACTGTTCAGGTAAATATTCCCAAAAATAAGAATCTATAATTAGATTATCCTCTAAATACAAATTTTCGTCCATTTGTATTTCTTTTTTATTATTTTTTTTAAGATGCCTTAAAATTTCCCACCGCACATAAAGCCAAATTAAAGTAGAAAGTTTAGCACGAGACGGATCGTATTTTTTAATAGCTTTCCACATACCAATACGCCCCAGTTGAACAAACTCATCCAACTGTTCTTCATTCTGTGGATTAAAAGATTTTGCAACTAAAACAACTAGCCCCATATTATTTTCCATGATGGAGTCTAGTTGTTCTGTTGCAGCATTAGTTAGATCACCACCCATTAAAATGGGATGTCTTCTCCAGCAGCCCCTGAATCCGCCGTAACTGGCGCTGCCTGTGTTGATTTTTGATCACGAAAATTAGATTCGGAATCTTCAGATTCGGGAGCACGATAAAGTCGCTCAAAGTTATTTACTCTAACTTTCAACTTAGAACGCTTCTGTCCATCAGTCTCCCAAGTGTCGAGCTTCAATGCTCCTTGCACTAAAATAGGATCTCCGCGATGGAAATATTGCCCTAGAGTATTAGCGCCCGTATCCCATGCTTCACAATCTACATAAGTAGTTTCCTTATCGCGAGTTCCATCAGCACGCTTAAAATGACGATTTACCGCAATCGTAAAATTAGCGACTTGCGTTTCTCGTCCACCAGCATTGATTTGCCGAACTTCAGGATCGCGGGTGAGATTGCCTTTTAGAACTACAATGTTCATACCTTTTCCTCCAAAATAAAAAACAAAAATTAAAAAATAAAAAATGACGGTTTTGTCTTCTCTTCCATCTTAGATAAGAACCGTCTGAAACTTACTTTTTTTGATAGAAGTAGTTTATCATAATATACTCTAAAAACTGAATATGTCAAGTCAATTGCCACATTTTTTTAACAATCAAACTATCGCTATTTCTTGATCTATCTCCACTAACAAGAACAGTATTTTCCGCAACACAAATTCCTTTACTGCGAATTTCATCCCAGTCATTTGGAAATATTACGCAATCCATAGAGCATTCGCCGTCACTAACAGTAACAAAAGCCATTTCCTGTTCATTGTTTCTAGTAATATGGGTTTTTATTTCGTCGATTTGACAAGCAATAAAAATTCCGCTAGTTTTTTCCTTATGTTTCTGAAATTCTAAAATAGTGCAATTTGCTTGATCCGCATTTTTGCAACCATCTAGAATTGAAGCAGTAATGGAAATTCCGAGTCTGGCTTCTTCTACCCTAGCAATCCAATCGGGAGCATCCCTTAAAGCATAAGGCGGATTTACAACTAAGCTTAAAATGTCTTTCATTTTCTGTATTCTGTTTTTATTAGCACACGGACCCTTTACTTTTTTATCAGGGTTATCATGTCGTTTTAATGATTCTTCCAATATTTGTTTTAGCGAACTGGCATTTTTTATATTCTGCTTAATCCACGCATGTTCTTTATTTGTTAATTTGGAATATTGTTCATAATCAAATAACATTTGCGTTCTTGCTGTTTTTAAATAGTCTAAAGCTCCTGCTTCAATCATACCAGCTACTACAGTGCTACCTACATCTTGCGAAAAATATACAAGAAAATCGGTCCATGACCAATCTTTGCGAGGGCGATTAATTGCTGTTTCTGCAAGATAAATTGCATTAGCAACTTTTACGACAGCGCTTTTCCCGATTCCTTTAATATTAGAAAGACCGAAATAAATTTTGTCATCATAAGGATTATATGTTGGTTGTCCTGGTACAGAATTCGAGATACGTTTAAAATGTTCATTGGCGTATCTAAAATCTGGGGGGTAGATATTAATACCCATGACTCTAGCATTAGCAACTAGTAATTTGATTTCATCAAACTTCTTCTGCTTATCTTTGGCATACCATAGATATGAAGTAAAGAATGATGCTGGAAAATGTGCTTTTGCATAAGCAGATAAATAACCATTCATTGCATAAGATACTGAGTGGCTTTTATTAAAAGAATATCGTTGTGATTTTTCGATCTGATCCCACAGCTCTTGGGCTTCTTCTTTATTTAGAATTCCTTGTTTTTCACACCCTTCAAGAAACTCATTTTCAAGCTTGGCCATAATGTCGGCCTTTTTCTTACCAATAGCTTTACGAAGTACATCAGCTTGTTGGAGATCAAAGCCAGCAATATCCTGGGCAATTCTCATTGCCTGCTCCTGGTAAATCATTTCACCAAAGGTTGGCGAAAGAATAGGTTCTAGAGCAGGATGTGAGATTGTAACTTCTTCTAGACCGTTTTTTCTATCCATGTAATGCTCGGCAATATTCTTACCGTCACGAATAGATTGGATACATCCAGGTCTTAGGATTGCAGATAGAGCTGCAAGCTGCTCAATATTTTCTGGTTTGAGCTTTTTAGCGTATTGTTGGCCGAATCGTGTTTCTAGTTGGAATACGCCTTTGGTATTACCTTCACCAATTAAATCCCAAGTTCTTTGGCAATTAAGAGGAAGATCAAAATCCCACTTTAGCTTGACTGGCGGCCCTTCTTCCTCAACTTCAAATTTGCAGCCACACTCAAAATATGCATAACCATTCTTAATCTCGATCATATTACAAAAGTCCTACAACAAAAAATAACCAAATAAAATAAAAGGTATACTTCTATTATACTCTATTTTTCAAATTATGCCATAGCATTTTTGAATTTTACTTTAGAAGATGTTCGTCTATGCAATCTCAAGAATTTTTGGATTACCAGTGCTTCATCTCGAACATCGTTTAAAGCATCATGAGCGCCATGACCAGACATACCAAAGAATTTTCTCAATTCGTCCATACTGTATGATTTAGGCTCTGGCAGATTTTCAAACCAGTAGAAAGCCATTTCCATAATATCAATACAATCTCTTGGATTAAAGATTTTTTGCTCTTCTTCTTTAGTAATATATCCGAACCGCTCGCAAAGCCGATCTGCAATCACGTTATCGAAGCGTCTAATATTAATGCCTGCTCGAATAGGTGCGGTAAATCGGCTTCTACGAGACTGGTTCTTATTATAAATTAAAAGGTAATTTGTGAAATCATCCCAGACTTGCTTTTGTTCAGGAGCATCCAACCATGTTTGGTAAATGCCTTGATCAGCTTTATCGCGATCTTCCTGAGTTAAGTCGTCATAATTCTCTGTGTAGTTCTTGGCGTGCCAACGAATGGTATCACAATGTTTTTCAAAATAATCTTTTTCATCTATACCTTGAGGCCTCATCCAAGAACAAAATTCTGAATTGTCAACAATCTCTAAAGTAATTGGATTGATCATGCAAGCCGCAATTTGTACTGGCTCGCATTTTTTAGGATTACTTCCATCAGTTTCAAAATCGTATACACAAACAAAGTTCTTCACAATATATTCCTTATTAAATTTATTCTTCTTCTTTTTCTTCCTCGGTTTCAGCTTCTTCAGCTTCTTCAGCTTCTTCAGCTTGGATTTTTCCAGCAACCATTTCTTTAATTTCTTCTTGCACATCCTTAAAAACGCCTAAAAAATATTCTTCATCTTTTTCTTCAGGTTCAAGTGTTTCTTCAGTAAGTATATTCACTGATGGTTCGTTTGGCAACATTTCACCAATGTGAGATTCAGAATCTCCTGATATTACTTTCGTACTCCAATCAAGTGACAATCTATCTTTAGGATCATTTGTATTTTGTGCTACTACAAACAACCCCTGTCTTTTTTTTGTTACTACGTACTCAGATAATCCGTTGTTTTCGTAATAAAAAATGCCACCTAATTCAAGGTCGCCAGCAGATGTGTCGTAATTCATTATAATTTCTTTCTTTAATTTTAAAGGTTCGGATTCAGGTTCAGGCTCTGGATCTTCTTCTACCAAAATTACTTCAGTTGATTCATCCATCATAGTGAAATTTTGCTTTGTCGTAACCCATGAGCAATTATATCCAGGTGAACAACAGCTTTTATTACGCTTTTTCAGCTTTGTAAAAACAGTATCCTCTTTAACATCGTTTAATATTAGATTTTTCCAGTCAACGACATAGAATTCGTCGTTTATATCAAGCTCTTGAAATTTCATTTATTTCTCCTAAGCATAAATCTTGTTGAACACCCATAGCTTTATCTAGAGCAGTAATTCCTAAAACGTCAAATTTAATTCCGCCGACGTTTTCCAAGTCTTCCATTTCTAAACCAGCTATTTGTCTTCCGCTTTCTGTATCTAAAACCATGGGACACATATTCGCCAATGGTTCTGGAGCAATAACAACCCCAGCAGCATGTTTAGATTGAACTGTTTTAGTACCTTCTAATCTAATGGCTTGTTCAAATCTAGGTGCTAATGGGCCTGTTAATTTTCCGCTATCTTCAATTCTACACCATTCAGAAAGTTTATCAGGAGTATTTTCCAAACACCATTTAATGATTGAAGATTCTCCCTGATCCTCTTTCATCTTCTGTAATTCATCCGCAATCTTTTGTTCTTCAATAATATTTTTAGTGATTTTATTCATTTCTTCAAAAGGAATTCCGCCATAAGCACGCAAAACATCCTTAATTGCCCCACGTCCCTTCATGGTCGTAAATGTAATCATTTGGCCGACATTCTGCTCTCCATACGTATCTCTCATATACTGAATAACGTGTTCGCGAGCATATTTGGGAACATCCATATCTACATCTGGCATAGATACTCTGCCTCCCGTGTTACGACCAGCATTATAAAATCTTTCAAAAATTAAGTCAAAAGGCATAGGATCAATTGAAGTAATACCCAAAAGATAAGATACTAGACAACCAGCAGCGGAACCTCGTCCAGGTCCAGGCAACCATCCGCTTTTTCGCACGAAATCTATAATATCTGCAACAATTAAGAAATAACTAGATAGCCCTGCTCCTTGCAGAACCGCCATCTCTTTCTCGATTCTCTGAACATATTCTGGATGCTTCTCTTTGGGTACTACGTTTTGAATCTTCTGCCTCCAACCTTCTCGACACAAATGACGTAAATACTCCTCTGGATTCATCCCGTCTGGACAGGGGAAATTTGGAAGCATTGGTGGACGTAGAATGTTTTTGTATTCCTCTACCCTGGCTGCAAAAAGATTTGTGTTGTCCAGTTCCTCTGCCGTATGCCATTGACGCATCTCCTCATATGATGGAATATGGTATTGATTAGATTTGAAAAATGTTCCAAGTCCAAATTCAGGCCTATTAGCCTGTTGGATAGTGGTTTTCATATTAGAACATAGTAGAATTCTTTGGTCTTGTGCGTCTTCTTTGCGAGCATAATGAGCATCAGGAGTAGCAACGCATGGAATTCCAGTATCTTTACTAATTTCTCGAATACAATCAGCAACAATCTTTTGAGTTGGGTTTAGCACACAATCCATTAACTGAACTTCTAAAAAGAAATTATCTTTACCAAATGTATCACTAAACCATCTTGCTAAACGGGTGCCTTCTGTTTTCCAGTGATTGGAAATCTCACCATCTTCATCAAATAGAACGTTGGCCATATTAGATCCTAAATGACCACTAAAAGCCATTAAGTTTCCTTTTTGTGCAAATGGTTCTATTTGTTTTAAACTTAGGCGTGGTTTATGATAGAAATGATCCTTTTGGTTAGCCATAGAGACCATTTGTACTAAATCTCTCCATCCTTGATCATTGCGAGCAATTACGCACAAATGAGCCAATTTCCTGTTACGATCATTCTTCACATCGGCATTTTCTTTACAGATGTAAAACTCACATCCTAAAAGAGGCTTTTTACCAGACCTATTCATCTGTGATAGAAACTGAATGTGCCCACTCATAGAACCATGGTCTGTCAGAGCAGAACCTTCAGAACCTATTTCTTCACAACGAGAAGAGATATCTTCTGGTTTGCTAAGACCGTCGAGTAGGCTGTAGTGAGAATGAACGTGTAACGGAAAATATTTACTCATTAATAACCACCGTAAATCTAGTATCAAAATGTTTTACAAAAATAGGCTTAATTTCTTCCCAATCAATATTAGATGGAGCAGACATTAAAACTCTGTCCCAACCCATCGTATCTACAAGTTTTTTCATTACTTCGCAAGACAAAGAAATGGTTTCTTTATCTGGAGTATTTTTAAATTCTTCTCTAGTTGGAAATGCTGTAATAAATGTTAAATCAACATTTCCTTCAAGTTCCTCTGGCTGATTTTTTCTTTTAAGAAAAGTTGGATTGCACATAACTCCATCGGCATTTAAACCTGTTACAAGTCTATGTCCCCAGGTTTCACACAATCCTTCAAATCTTTCTTTGAACTCTTGCTCAATACCTGTTTCCATCACCAGCATTCCATTTCCTCTAACACTTTTAGTGATATCACACACGATTGCATCATAAGGCTCTTCAGCATTACCGTTTTCATTATAAACTTCGTCCCAAAAATTGCAATCTTTTTTTTCGATAATCATTTGGTTTCTTCCTTTACTTCACCTGGAGCATCATATTTATTAATATCATGTCCTTTAGCAGACATATTTTTTATAACAGAATTCATGGATCTATTCTGTAAACAATATTTGGTTTGTTCACACTTAGTCATACATTGACCTTTTGGGGTCACTTCTCCCTCTCTACGCTCAATAATCGGTTTGATATGAGTATCTTCAAAAGTCGTTGTTCCATAATGACAAAATTTAGTACATTTCCAAGACTTATTTAACGCTGGCATTTCACTGTTTTTAATATCTTCAAATTTTTCCTTTAACATATTCTCGATTTTTGGAATATCACTTCTGGAAAAACAGATAGTAAAAGGACCACCATCGTTTATAAAATAAATTACAATCTGAATATTTTCAATGTCTGGATAGAGATGTTGAGCAGCGTAGTAGTAAAGCATTAATTGCGGGTCTTTGTTTAATGCCGCATAATCCTTTTCCTCTCCAGTTGCCCAATTTAATCTTCTTCCAGTTTTCCAATCTAAGATTTGGTATGTCTCGTCATCAATTTTACTAATTTGATCTATCGTACCTTTTAAGGCCAAGAATCCTTCTACAGTATCTCCATTAGGAAGTTCGTACTCATACATTGCCCAAGGTTTATTTACTTCGAAATCAAAAGCCTGTTCGGCTTTAACCATCTCAGAGTTTCTAGGATCAAACTCTCCGTCTCGATATTCAAGAGCCTTGTACGTCCATTGAAAACAGTGCTTCCTGTCTATCGGCTTCCATTTATGAATAGAGTAATGGACATAGTAGTCATAACATTTACCAATTAGATCATCTACATCATAATCGGAAACGTCTACCGTGCCCACAACATCGTCTTCAAAAGTGTCCGCACCAAGCTGTTGCTGTAACTTAATTTCACCAAGAATCTCTAGAACCTTATGAACAATAGTGCCTTTCTCGGCTTTAATATTGCTCGGCCCTTTCCAACCTAAATTATATTCAAGAAAATATTTCATCGGACACATCTCGTGGGAGCCGTAAGAGCTACTACGAAGATATGTAATAATCATTTTACCTCTATGTTTTCTGGAACCTGTATAGCATCCATCCACTCCCATTGGTGGAGTATTTGATACAAGGCTTGGTTTTGATCGGAAATACTCATTTCAGCATTATCAATAATAGCATCAAAGTTATTCCAATCGTAATTTTCCTTATCCAAGGCCAACTCACTTGCATGAGCATCGCTGGAATGTTGACCACGAGTCAACCTAATTACTTTTCCTCCTCTTTTTTTGACTGCTTCAACTTCATTGGGAAATCTACAGTCTGTAATCACAGCCATTTGGCTGCCATGTTCCGTAATTCTATTTAGAGTTCCTTCGGCCCAGACAGGCTCATAAATCTTACGAAAGAACTCAGTTCCTACAAACTGCATAACTTCTCTTGCAGTCATAGCTCCTTCTGTTTTTTGACCTTCAACACTTTTAGGCATATCTTCCCATTTTAAATGGGTTGCTTCATTCTTGTTCTGATCAGTGCCGTAACATTGATCATGAGTTAATCCCAAGAGGTTAATGCACACATCTCGTTTCAGGCAGTCGGCAAAGCTATAGCTTTTAATAAAAGGCCAAACAAATTCTGCACAAAATTCTCTCACGGTATTGTTATTTCTATCAACGTCAAAAATGCCTTCATAAGCATCGTCTCCGAAGATATCACTGATCCAAAGTCTTCCATCTGTTCTAACTTCGATTTTTTCTCGGACAACAGCGAGTTTTAGCATTTCAATACCAAGTAAAAAATTAAAAGATGTGTTTTTACCTGACTGTTTTCTTCCACAAAGTGCTAGAATTTTTTGACTCATATCCCTAAATCTTTCTTTACTTGTTTAATAACTGGAGATAATTTTGCTTTAATTACTTCCACTTCATTATCAGCAATATCGCCTTGGCCAATTTTTGGTTCGTAGATTTTATAACTATTTCCACAGGACTTACGAATACCCTTTGCAGCTATTCTACCCGCTTCATCGGGGTCTGTCAACACAATTAATGATAAAGCACCAGATCTATCTAAGATATGTCTTTGGCCGTCCGTTAAATGCGCACCAAATGTAGCTAAGGAAGTATGAAAACCAGCTTCTTCTAATCTCCAAACATTACCAGGACTTTCAACAATTATAGCATATCCTTCTTCGGCGATACGGTCTTTTGCAAACCAATAATTATATAAATAGTCCTCGCCTTTAAACCCGTGATTATGCTTCCATTTACAGAACTTCCATTTAGACCTTGTGTCTGGGCAGGAGTGAGAGGGATTGTGGTAAGTTTCACACAAAGGACAAGCGTCCCAAATAGATCTACCAGTACAGCCTATTACCATTTCATGGTTATCATCATAAATAGGAGCGACTGCCCTCATAGACATTTCTTTGCCAGGGGTTGTACATAACCCGACATCATATTTTTCTAAAATTTCAGAAGAAAAACCTCGGCTTATAAAGTATTCAGAGGGAATGCTTAATCCTTTAGTAACAGTTTCTCTTGGTAGGTTTAAGCTTTTCTTTGGTTCGTCCCTAGCATAGATATTTTTCATTTGACTGCTAAATTTTTGTCTTTCGATGGCAGCAAAATCAATTTCAATATCTGAAAAATTATCAGTATTACCAGTAAAAGCTTGTAAAAATTTCACAGCTTCTGGAAAAGGGCATTCTTTTTCTACATCTTTTTTATCGCCCCAACCATACTTCGTTCTTGATAAATAACCTCTAATAAAACCAATTAATGTTGGATGGAAATGCTCATGGCAACCATGAGAAAAACATCTCCAATTACCTATGATTTGATCTCCAGTATGGAAAATATTAAAAGCGCTTTTTCCTCCTCCTCCATGGACAGGACAAGCCCCAACGTAATACCTAGAAGTTCTACGCATAGATTCTTTTAAACCAAGGTATTCTAAAAGATCTTCTAATTTTTCGCCTGCTGCTTTATCCAACACTTGGAGCAGGCCTTGGTTATGAACTCTTTTATTCGAACGGGATTTGGTCATCGTTATCATCTTCTACCACCACAAAGTTATCGCCAATGTTATTTAGTAAAGCGGGGTCAATCTCAATAAGTTGAGCCTTATATTTATTCATTTGAGCATTCACATACTCTCCAAAATCGTGACCAGGACCATAACGTGACAAAACAGTCACCATCTTTCTATTACCTAGTTCTGGCCCATCCTCAGCAATTTCTTCTTCTGACTTATGCTTTAAGATGGAGAAGCTTGTGCAAAACCATGTTAATCTATCAGAACCAGATACAACTGCCGACGTTTCATTGTCAATACCATCTCTATTCAACTGCGTAAAAGCTAGAATTGGTACTGCGTACCGTGTTCCAAAATTTTGTAATGCGGTCATCATCATTCCAAGCATCTGGAATTCTCGGACTGCATCGTTAACACCCTCCATATCCATCATTTTTAGGTAATCGTAAATAATGACACATTCCTTTGCGGTGCCATCTGGGTTTAAGCCTACAGTAGACTGTACCCATCTACGAATAACATAAAGCTGATCTTCAAATGGCTTTCCAGCAATATCAATACGATAAAGAGGAGACTTCGCTATTTGTTCGGCTGCATCGTGAACATTAGCCCTAGCAGCAGGAGAATCAGAAAATGCTCCAGTTTTAATGTCTTTGATATCTTGGCCACTAATAGAGGCCAATAATTTATCGGAGATGTCTCGATACCTACCCTTTTCGATCATTTCTGTGTCAACGTAGAGAACTGGAACACCAGATTTTGCGATATTGTACGCAACATTAATTGATAACGTTGTTTTACCAACTTTGGGTCTGGCCCCAATCATAGCTACACCAGGATTAAGACCACCACCAATTGATTCGTCAAACTGAGGGAACCCTGTACTAACACCGATTTGTTGACATGGGTTGTCTTCAAGATATTTAACATACTCTTCAATCCCATCGCCGACTTGAGTAGGCTTTAATTCGCTCTCACCGTCGAACATTGAAGTAAAGTCGAAGATTGTATTTTCCGCAATGCCTAATAATTCAGACACAGCTTCTGTTCCATCAATCTCAGACATCTTCTCTTGAAGAAGAGCACCCTGGTCATGAATAAGTCTAGCAATTTCTAGTCGTCTTAGTTTACCAGCAAATCTACGAACATTTTGAGGAACTGTTCTAAGTGCTAGAATACTGCTTAAATGCTTTGCTTCTTCTTTTCGTTCTAAAATATGGTCTAGTTGCAGTTCTTTTGCAGCAGAAAGAATAGAGGGCAGGTCTACAACTGCACCATCTTCTTTGCATATGTGTTCAAGACATTTAAAGATGACCTTATTAGAATCGACTGCAAATGTATTAACCTTTACCAAATCTGTAATATCCAAAAATAAATCACCGCCATGTTGGCAAATACCTGCCAATACAGCTCTTTCCGCAGCAACATCTTGAACTACTGACATTTATGACTCCTGTGAACCGTGGGTTCCTCTTCCAGCGCAATCGTTACAAGTCCATTTGGCTCTTCCTGAGTCTGGATCGACATAAACCAAAGATGGGTTTACGTCAAAATACAGTTGACAGGACTCACATTGAACTTCCGCAAACTTAAATTCTTCTGGTCTTTCTGAAACTTCTCGGCCTCTCCAAAGTGCCTGATCAATCTTTGAGTCTGCCTTATGAGAATTACGTTCTCTCATTTTATCAAACTTGTTGTTTCCATCAAGCCTAACAGACTCTGTTCTTGCCAATCTTCTTCCTCTACCTTGCTTGGGAGTTGTTTCAACATTAGCATTACGCCGAGGAGCAGTTCTGCCTCTTCCTCTAGAACGTGCTTCTGTTTGTTGCTCAACTTCGTCAGGCATAACAATTCTTTGTCTAGGTTGAGAACGACCAGGACCATGGTCAATTATAACCTCTTCAGAGCTATTGTCAACTGAATTTATGTTTTCTTTTCGACTTGTATCTCTTTCTGTTGGTACTTCGACTTCGCTTTCATCTTGATCATTGGTGATACTGTTGATGATATCGCCAAGTTTAGCCAGTTCTTCTGGAGAAAGCGATTGCAATTGGCTAATAATATTACGATCTTCGCTCATTTGAATCACCTATTTTATTTTTAAATACTAAAGAAATTACATAAGATAAATTCTTGATTCCGCCAGACAGATCATTCAATCTCTCGATTCTCTGACTAGCATAAATCATAATAGATTGAAGCTCTTTAGCTGCTGAGTTTTCTTTACAAATTAAAGAGGCTCTCATCTCATACTTTGTATATTTATCATAATCATTAAAATGCGTGGCAATGATCGAATTCAATTCCGAATCTGCCCATGTTTTAATGGCTTTATCTCTATTGAGACATCTCTGTAGATAAAATGAATACTGAGAAAGTCTAACAGAGATAGCTATAGCCCGATCTGGGCTCATTGCTTCTACAGTTTGACGATCCATCGACAGGTATTCCTGAAGCTCATTCTCGTCGCCTGGAGGAACATTAACTGGTAAACCAATCTTATTTTCATATTCATCTAATAATTTATTTCTGTCGGCCAATTTTTGCTTAAATACGCTCATATCTGATCCGTCCAATCTTCTTCTTCATCGTACTTGAAAACAATCAATTCGATTCCATTGATCTCACACCACTCAGCCTTATCTCTGTCATTCTTACACTGCCTCATAAAATCCTGTGTGGTATTATGAAACATTGAGTTGAAAGAGTAATGTTGTTGACCGTGAACCTCTACAGCTAGTTTACGCAAAGGGAAGTAAAAGTCAATATATAAAGTTTTACCTTTACGAACTTTTACCCTTACTTCTTCAAGCATTTGCAATGTTGGAAATCTAGATCTTAAAACTTCTCTAGCAGCCTTATGAAGAGAGGAACGTGGGCGAGTATCGGCATGAACTTCTTTACCCCCCATATTCCACTTTGATTCATAACCATCTAAATCATACACTTTCATCTGATAGACCCATCATGTCTCTGAATTTAGTGTTAATTTCATCCATAAGCTCAGGGTTTTCGATAAAATAGTTTCTAACTTTATCTTTTCCTTGAAGTTTCTCTCCATTTGGAAGAGTAAACCATGCTCCACCCTTTGAAATAATACCAAGGTCTAAAGCAACATCAATTAATTCCATTGCTGCGTCAAGACCATACCCAAACCTAAACATTGACTGGCAGGTTGTTTCACAAGGACCATTTAGCAATGGAGCACAGAAACATTCCCAATTAACCTTTTTACCAACCTTAACTTGATTGCCATCAGATCCTTCTTTCCAGTCTTCAGACCAAGCCTTTAGTTTAACGTCCACTTGATATTGGACCTTGTTTCCAGAAGCCTCAGCCCAGGAAGAAAATCCAAATCCAGTGTTTGCAATCTGGTGAGTAATTCCAACGACTATAGATTTATTAATCGGTATTACGTTTGAAATTCTTTTGCAAAAAAGAGATAAAAACTTAGGAACATTATCTCTGTACTCTTTATCATCCCAATCCTTTTCTCTTCCCTTTTTACTACAAAGCTGAGAAAAAGAATCAAAGATAAAAATTGATCCAGGCTCTTCGTTAATATAAGCTTCACCCATTTCTAAGTAATTTTCTGCCGTCAGAATCTTACCTGGACTTGAGGTATAGATTTGAACTCTTCCATCTTCAAGGTGCTTTTTCATATTGTGGATACCAAGCAGATCCCGCTTATTAAGTCTTCCTTCAATATTAAAGAAATGAAGTCTTCTGGGATTATCCCATGTAGTAGGGATATCTAGAGCATTGGCGGCCATTTGAAGGGCCATGCTTGTTTTACCAACTTTAGGAGCACCAGTTGGGATAACAAAGGAACCAAAGGGGATTCCTCCTCCCAACATCGCATCAATCATAGGACTGATTGGAACAACAACTTGAGGCTCATTGACGATATAATTGCCAGTTACGATAACACCATCACCAAACTGTTGTGCAAATTTCTCGTCTAACGAGCTAATACTTTCAGTCTTCTTCTTTGTCTTCGCCATTTTCTTTTTCCTCAATGTCAAGAGCCAAAAGTTTATCAAGAGCAGAACCACCAAGACGAGCTGTTCTTCGCTTGGGTACTTCTATTATACGCTCTTTAACAGGTTGTCGCTCTTTCTTTTCCTTTTCTGCTAACGCAACTTTAGCGTCGTATTCTTTTTGTTCCTGATCAAGAACTTTAATAATCCACTTAGGAATCAATGTTCTTATTTTCTTCTGCTTAATAACTTTTATGATGACCTTTTCGTCATATTTCTTTAAAAGTCTGTGGGTTGCTCTTAATTGAGCTTTAAAAAAGCTGGCCCATTCATCTAGATTCCAGAATTTCATAGGGAGGTCTTTATTATGAAACCTCGCATTTTGTTCACAAACTAACTCAATGATGTATTGAGCAGGAGTAACCCATCCACCAGGAGAATATCTTGACGGATATTTAGATTTTTCGCTTCTTTCTTTAGGCATTCTGAACCAATAAAATATGTACCAATAGTTCCATCTCGTTACGATAAAAAGCCGTTTTATTTGGAACTATAATAAAATCTGAGTACCCTAATGTATCACAATCATCAAGACTAATCTTTATTTGCTCTATCAATTCTGAAATCATCTCTTCTACTACATCTAGTCGCCCGTCATTAAGATAGGTTAGTTTGATAGCAGCAGAAAATGTTTTTTGTTCGATAAAGTGTGGAAATAAAGATAATATATCATCCGAATAATAAGTGAAATCTTTTAAAGCCTCAGATTTTACTATAGGTTGAATAATCTTAGCAAATTCATTTTGAGCGTCCAAAGCATGGTTCATATCTTTTCTGGAACTTTCAGCCCACCATGTGGTGAACTTATAGCCACACTGTTTTATAATCGCCAAAAACTCTGGACTTAGATTATTCATTACATATACTCGTCTCTTGAAGGATTGTAAACATTCCCGCGAGCTGCACGAGAAACGCCTTCTGTGTTATACGACTTCTTGGCTTCATCCATTCTCTGAGACGCTGCCTGTGACATGATGGCTACGCCTTCATTGCCAGCTTCAGTTTGCTTTTGAATAAAATGACCAGCGCTCATTCTATTAATACATGCTGCATAAAGCTTAGATTCGGTTTTAAAAACAGCGCCGTTCTGAGCTGCATGTACTAGAGCAGAATGGATAATCTTATTAGCATCATGCTCAGTTAATCCCGCATTGCGGAGCTGCTTAAAAGTTGCAACGACAATCTCTCGCTTTGCGACATCTTCAGTTCTGATGGTTTCTTCTTCGGGCACTGGTTCTACTTCTGATTCTGTCACTGGGGCATAATCGGTTGGAGTTTCAGTACTTTCGGCACGTTCAATTTGAGCGTTAACTACAGTTTCATGAATTTCGTTCAGCTCTCCGTCTATATATCTTTTAACAGTTTTTGGAGATCTATCAATAGCTTCCGCAATACTTTTTACAGAATCTCCTCGGCTAAGTCCACCTTGAATTGCCATTTTTTCAACATTTGTTAATCTTCCTGTATTAGCCATTTTAAAAAGCCTCTCTTTCAGCGTTACGTAGATGCGCTGGATTCTTTGATTTTAGAAAATCCTTGTAAAAATTAAATACCCGTTGATTCACTTCATGATATTCAAACTCTCTTTTTCCTGAGTGATGTAGGAATTTATTGTGGCGTCCTTCATCCATGCCATTAGGATTGAACAATCTGCCGTTTGAAGCTCGCCGAATATAGTAATGAGAATTTCTACCATCGACACTTACTTCTTTGGCAAATGCCAAATCTCGATCTTCTGCTAAAACATCATCAGACTCATCGCCCAAAATAGGGAAATCATGACCGTCGAGATAATCATGTTTACCAAAAACAGTGTAAACCGTTACGTTTCTATTAGGAGCTTTTCCCAAGTGTTTCTCAGCTGATACGATATTTTCTTCTTCTACCACATTATTAGGATGAAAAATTGCATTATCTACATCTCTAACCCTAACAGACTGATTTTCTTGTAATTGTTTTTTCATTAATAAATCCTATCTAAAAAATCTTGTGCTTGTTTTTTGGCTTCTTCAAAATTATTCCCAATAAAAGTAAACATTTTACTGGAACTTTCAACAGGAAAATGTACGACTTTTCCAGAAATTTCTTTTTCATGTATATTACAAGTCACTGTAATTATTGCCTGATGAGGCGCATTTTCATTAATTTTTGTGTCCTCAATAGGACTTTTACTTACATGTACCATTTGAATAATTTTCCTTATTCTAATTCACTTCTATGTACGATTCTATCTCCTACTTGAACCCAGGATGGTTTACCATCGCTTTGCCGATACTCGTAATGCTTAGAATGAATTTCTGCTTTTTCATCTTCGCTCATACTAGATGCCTGTTTATCAGCCCAAGACCCCAAGGTATTCGGCATATGGAAAGCTCCATAACCAAATAGTTGGTAAAAAGTTTTTTTCTTCTTACAATGTGGGCACGACTTTGGTTCTTTTTCAGATTTCTCTGAAATTAAACAGGTAATGCTGAAGACTTCTCCACAGCCACCGTCTTCTGGATCACACAAGTATTCATAGGTTGGCAT
>Ga0164321_10000034_pt1 | contig 18641 bp, 19 predicted proteins | sample GuaBasSediGuay12_FD_121799 | JGI IMG/M metagenome (GOLD analysis project Ga0164321, IMG submission 121799) | Subseafloor sediment microbial communities from Guaymas Basin, Gulf of California, Mexico - Guay12, Core 4567-28, 21-24 cm | ecosystem: Environmental > Aquatic > Marine > Hydrothermal... | reverse complement strand
GTACAGCCTCTCTCACTGCAGTCCGGGGGAACTAAGAGCAGGGCTCAGGCTTTACTAACTTATGCTTTTCTGGATGCTGTGGTTTCCGGAATGTTTGTTCAGGAGATGCCAGAAATGTTTACTCGGGAAGAGTCAAAAGGAGGCTTCTCCAAAACACATGCTCTATGTGAATATGGTAAGTCACCTTGGTATAAGATGGTTGAGGATGATCATCTGGCTGTGTGGGAGAGATTTTGGACAGATTTTAGAGAAATTGATAAGTAATCAATTTCAGAATCGTATAAGTATTTATTTTCAGGAGACTTTAATGTCCGATAACTTGGTGGAGCGGTTTGAGAAGCTCAAGAACCGTAAAGATGTTCTAAAAGCAGAGTTTCAGAGCATGCAGGGGAAGAGGGAGGCTTTGCAGGGTACCCGGGGTGGTTTGCAGAAAAAACTGGCGGATCTTGAAATAGACAGTATTTCAGATCTTACGGAGAAGATAGCCTCTATGAAACAGGTTGCAGAAACTTCATTGGATGCTTTGGAGCAGACTCTCACGTCTATTGAAGGAGCAGTGGGTGGGTGTTGAAGCTTTTAGGGAGTTAGAGACCAGGGCAGAGGGTATTATAGCCAGGTTTCATAGGACTCTGTCTGCTTATGATGTTCATAAGGAAGCAAAGGCTGGTTTGGAGGTATCAATAGAGACTTCAAAGAAAGAGCTGGAGGATCTTAAGAACCTTATAATACTGCAGGATAAATCCATTGAGCTTTGTAAAGAGGCCGTTGAGTACTATACCGGAAAAGCAAAAGGCAGAGTGACCCAGCTGATTAAAGGAGGTCTGGTAGCTATATTTTATGATAGGCAACTTGACTTTAAGATTGAGATAGGGAACAGGGGGGCTTCTAAAACTGCTCGGTTCCTTATGTCAGAGGGGAGTGCTCCTTTCAGGGATGTCTACTCTCACGGGGCAGGATTCACCTCAGTGGTTGCTATGTTGCTTAGAATTCATTTCATTATGGAGATGGGGTACCCAAGGTATCTTATCCTTGATGAGGCAATGACCCGGATATCCGATATCTATGTGGATGGTTTCTTTGAGTTTCTGAATAAGGTTATTAAGAGCCTTGGTTTTGAGGTTCTGTTTATAACACATGATCCACGTTTTGTTGAATACGGTGATGCGATTTATAGTTTCATACGTCCGGGTATAATTAAAAAAGTCTCCACTTTGGAGGCAGTCCGGATTATAAATAGGAAGTCAGAGGAAAACCCACCTGACTCATTTGTTGAAGGAGAATAGTTTTGGGTAAGTGTGAGAAGTGTCCAGCGGCTATGGTGCGCAAGTATGAGGATAAGCCGGGAACTTGCGAGACTATCTGCAGGGTTAATGATGAAAGAGTAACCCGGGTAGTATCAGAGTGTTCTATGTTTGAGGACATAGAATCACAGAAAGAGGCACGGGATTCTTTCTGTGATTCTTTTAAGAGGTTTATACCTGAAGGGTTAGGGGACCCTTTAGAGATACAGGAGGACACCCCCTGTTGCTGTGAATCTGAAGAAGAACCGGTTCAGCTCTCTGCAACTGCAGAAACAGATCCGGAACTTCCTCAAGCAGCCAAGGTTCCTACTCCGGAACGGGTCAATGTTGAAAACCCTGAGAATACTGCGGAAGCTCCTCAAGCGGATGTAGAAACATACCCGGAAGTTCCTGAGGCTGACAAAGACCCGGAAGTTCCTCAAGAAGAGGAAAAAACTCCGGCAAAGAAAGTGACCAATAAGGTTACAGCTAAGAAGGCTGCTAAGAAGGCAGCTGCTAAATGAAAAAACAGTTCAACATTGAGGAACTGGGGGAGCTGGCCAAAACCAGCTCCTCACTTCCTGCCGGCAAGTTTATGGTGGTTGGTGATCTTCATGCCAGTTCCACTCCCCCTGTATCAAGAGGGGATGACTATATTGCAGCTGTCTTTGACAAGCTTAATCAGATTAACAAAATTGCATCTCAGGAGGAATGCCAGGCTATATTCTTTCTAGGGGACTTGCTACATATAAAAAGACAGGCTCATGGGTTTATCAACCATTTAAACATGCAGCTCAATAGGATGTATGCTCCTTGTTTTGCTATTATTGGCAATCATGATGAGTATAATGATGACCCAGATTCTCTGGCCAAGTCCCCATCAGGGGGTCTTTTTGTATCAGGGGCTCTTTCCTGGATGGATATTGTTCAGATAGGGTCTTTGAAGATCAAGGGGTATGATTATCTTCCGGAGATGGCTCTTGAAGACTGTGGATGTAGGGCTGCCCTAGCCCATGCCTTCCTGTCACATGATTTTAGCAAGAGAGGTTTACTTGACTCAGGGTCTATTGAAAAGTCTGGGGTTGAACTGCTTTTTCTTGGGCACGATCATAAACCATACCCACCAAAGGAATTTGGCAAATGTGTGATACATCGACCGGGTTCGGTGACCAGAGGGTCTGTTCATGATTATCAGATGGAGAGAGTGGTCCAGGTTGCTGTGGCAGACTCGGAAACTCTTGAAGTAAAATACCATACATTAAAAGTAAAGAAACCTGAAGATATATTCAGAGCAAAGGCCTTAATTGAGAAAGAGGAAAGAAATGCTGTGGATGTATTTGTTAAGAGTATGGGAGAGTCTTTGGCCTCTAAGGAGGAAGCAGAGCCTGTTGAGAAGGTTCTCAGGAAGCTGACAGATGAAGAAGAGGTGATTAATTTTTGTGTTAAATACTGTAGAGAATCAGGAGTACTATAATGGAAAAGTCGGGAGATACCTGCACAGGGTTCCTTAGCCTTAGTTCAGAGTCACTATCAGAGATTCTGACAGTGTGTAAGAGTATCCAGCTTGGTGCAAGTGATCTGTTGTCAAAGTGTGTGCGGATGTCACACTGTCCCTCTAAAGTGACATTTAAGAGCACAAATGGCCTGGTGTACCTGAAAATAACGGTGGCAGGTAAGGCAGATAGGGCTTTTGCCCCTAAGATATTTGAGGTTAATTCAGTGTCAAGAGCAGCAGAGTTGGTTACAGGAGACTTTCGTTTTACAGATGAAGATAGAGGTCTTCAGATGGACTTCCTTAAAGGCTCTCTGGATATACCCATTCGTCCACTGGATCCTGAAGGTTTTGATTTTGAGCTTGGGGATAAGAAACGGGAGGCTACGTTTGAGAAGGAAAGTCTCATCGAGTCTATCCAGCAGCACAAGGAAATTATTAAGAAGGCACAGGTTCCTGAACTGGCAGCACTGTTTCTGACAGAGCAGGGGTTCTACTCCTCTAATGGAATGATTGTTGCACGTTCATCAGATACCAATATACGGGCAGCTATCCGGTATAGAGACTTTCCGGCCATTAAATCTTTTATTGAGTGGACTCTGCTCAGTGAGGAGGATATGATTATTGAGGTTTATTCCACAGCAGTTCGGCTGGTATGTGGGGATAACTTCCTGGTCGTGCCCCGGATGCAGGTTACACTGCCCCAGAATTATCGGAGTCAGCTTGATGACTTTCCAAGAACCCATTTTTACATCATTAAACCAGGAGTATTTCTGTCTACCATTTCTGTGCTAAAGTCAATGCCTCAGAATGCGGGGACTCTCCGGATTCACACTGGGGATGGAAAGATTTACGGAAGTTCCCCAAGTAAGCAGGGGAAGGTAAGCTCCTTTGTTATCTCAGACAGGAAGGAGGGGCTCCCTACTGATTTTGACTTTACAATGAGTCTGGAGATGTTATCCACTGCAATCAGTCTATTCAGGAATGACCCCATAATGTGCTTTTCTTTTATTGAAGAGATTCCCTATCTGTTTACAGATGAGAAGGCTCAGGCAATTGTTTTAAAGAGGTCATAATGGTTGAGATTGCTTTAGATACATTGATAAATATATTGATTCATAAAGAGATTCTTACAGAAGAGGAGGCTACGGTGGTGACAACAGTATCAGAGCTTTTAAGCATGTTTCTGAAAAAGGGTATAATTAGTGAGGCAGATGTTAATGCCCACCGGGAAGAGGTGGCAGGTGTCATAAGGAGAGCCCTGCAGTGCATAGCATCTGAGGTGCCTATTGATTCAATTCTGGTCATGCCACCGGATAAGTAAAATTATTTCGCTGATTCTAGGTATGAGGATCGTATAAGACTAATATAATTTCTATTAAAGGAAGCTGAATGAGTGTTAAAATTGAGTTTTGTAAATCAAGAGCTGGTGCATGTCTGCCTCAGCCTATGACGGAGGGATCAAGTGGGGCAGATCTTTATGCTGCTGAAGTGGTAGTCGTTCCTGTCAGAGGAGTGCAGGTGGTAAACCTTGGTTTTTCAATGGCTATCCCTGAAGGGTATGAGGCACAGATACGTTCAAGATCTGGTCTGGCAGTTAAGAAAGCTGTTTTTGTGTTAAACTCCCCCGGAACTATTGATTCAGATTATCGGGGAGAGATAGGAGTAATTCTATATAACCTTGGAGGGGATCCTTTTAAGGTTAATGTAGGGGATCGAATTGCTCAGATGGTTATATGCCCTGTTATCTTTCCGGATTTTGAAGAGGTTGAAAAGCTTTCTGAGACTGCCCGGGGAGATGGAGGGTTTGGATCTACAGGTACTGAAGATGTGAAAGTTGAGAAGGAACCAGCTATGTCTTTCTATGTTAAGCAGGTAGGGGATTCATCTGTCCCGAAAACAATTCACTTCAGGTTTGTAGCTGCTCTGGCCTCTCTGTATGCTAAAGCACAGTTGAAATGCACTGTACATGATCTGGCTCATGTCTTCCCATCGGAGAAAGGTGTCTTCCCAAATGGGGATGATGTTCTCCATAGGTCCAGGGGAAGTGAAGGGTACTCCCCCGATACCTTATCATGGGTGACAGGTGTGGAAACGGTCACCGATAAAGACATGTCTGGCATTGGATATGGGTTAAGGTATAATAAGCTTGCCCCTGTTCATTTTGCTCCTCTTGTTCATTTGATAATGGACAGGATTAATGTTAAGTGTGTGATGGTGACTGAGCAGAGCCTTCCCACTGACATGAGCTCTACAAAGATGGACTTCATCTTGTCAATCATGAGCCCATCCTTTTTGGATATTGCGGATCAGATTCAGAGAGATTCAAAAAGTGCAGGCTGGAATATTGAAGAGGTTTTGAAAGACAGAGGCCTCAGGGTGGTTATTCCTCATTATGACAATGAAGAGACAGAGGCCCTGGTCATCTATCTGGGAGAGTCTGCCATGGTTATTGACAAGATGTTCAGCAGAGATTTTAAATAAGTGAATGAGCTTGAGGTGTTATCTAAATATTACCAAAGATGTGTGAAGGTGGTAGACTACCCGTCAATGCCTTCACACTCATGGATGTTCACTTCCCAGTACACTAAGGAAAGGTTGTTCAGGGTAGGCGGATTGGATCCTATTCTGAATAACCTACCTCAGTCCGGGAGAGGGTATAAACACTTCATACAGAGATTCATTGAGACACATAAGACTGTGCTGATTGCTCCCTGCATATTTGGGAGGCTTATTGGGTACTTTGTTAAGGATGTAAGTTCCCATCTATTTCGGATATACACTGCAACTAGGGTCAAGTTGTACTCCACTTATGAGGCATGTAAGAAGTTCCCATACGTATATGGAAAGCCCTTTTTGTTATCAGAAGGCCCCAAAGATGCAAACGTTCTGAGCTATTTCTATCCCTACTCCTTTTCTTACCTTGGAGGTGCTGTGTCAGGGGATACGGCAGAATTCATCTCAATGATGACCAATAAGGTGATTCTGGCTCCAGATATGGATGATGCAGGGGATAGGGGCTATAAGGTTTCCTTAAGTAATTTTAGAAAAAATAATGTATCAGTTTCAAAATTAGATTTACCATTTAAAGATCCTGGGGTGGCAATAGAAAACCTGATTAAAGGTGATCCCACAGGGATGGACTATTTAAGAGGGCTGGTTAATTCAGCTCTTTCTATTTATTAAGAGAGGTAGAATATGGATTTTATAGAACACAGTGACCTGATTAATAGCCTAAAGACTATTGAGCAGACCCGGAAGGTGATTAATCTTTCCCATGCTATTATCACACAGACAGGCTCTTCCACTATGACATTAACAGTGTCAGGTGATAGTATTCAGGTTCTGGAGGAAGGTGTCAGGGATTTCTGCAAACTATTCGGGATTGCAAAAGGATACTTTCAGAATGGAGTAACTGCCACCACCTTGAATTCACTGTTTCAGGAACTCAAGGACATCAAGGGAATTGAGAAGGTTCAGGTTTTAACCACTCAGGAAGACCACATTGTCCGGATGGCTCTGGAAGAGACCCCTTTTATTGAAGTCTCGGTTATTGCGGAAAAACTGGAAACGGTTGCTTTTCTGTATGGAATTCCGGGACTTGATATAGGTTTCCGAATGATCAGTGCCCATCAGAAGGTTGATGTCCCTTTCCATGTTGAAGCAGAGTATGTTGTTGGAATTGATATCTTTATTGACTTTTTCGGTGGTAAGGTTGAATTTGGTATCAGTTCTATTGGAAAAGAAATGGGATGTGCTTATGTCAACCGGAAACACTTTAAAAGACATGTTCTGAAGAGTGAAAGCACTGAAGTTATTGCTTCAGCCATTGAAAGCCTGTTTGACTGGGTGCCTGCCTATGCAGATAGCACATTAGACTTTGTTATGAACACATATAACAAAGAGCTGGGAGAGGTGGATATTATTCTTGCTCAGGCTGTGCAGGACGGTTACCTGACCCAGTCTCTGGCCAGAAGGGTAAAAGTTGATGCAGCAGCTATCAGCAGTGGTAATGTTGAGGATGACTTTAAAGAAATAGGTTTGACTTCTCTGTTCAATGTGTATGATTTGTTTAGACTTATCTCTGTGATCTCAGACACTGGTGGGCTATTAAAGGCACGGATCAGGAATGAGATTGGTATTACTTCAATGTGCTTGACCCTACTATCGGAGGACACAGATGCTGACTCAGAAGCTACGACCTAAGACTTTCTCTGAGGTAGTTGGTCAGAGTCTTAATGTAGAGATCCTGAAGTCGGTAACTGCTCATCCTGAGGATGCCCCAAGGGTTTACATCCTACAGGGAAGCTGGGGAACTGGGAAAACAACTCTTGCAAGAGTGTTTTCCCGGATACTCAATTGTGAAAAAGGCAAGAAAGAGGCCTGCCTCACCTGTTCCAACTGTAGGGAAAACCCAAGTTTCTCTCCCTTTTATCAAGAGTACGATGCTACTGAAGTGGGTAATGTCTCAACTATCCGGGCTATGAAGGATGATTTGATGTCTTCAGCCTCCCGGGTTAAGTGGAGAGTGGTTGTATTCGATGAGGCACATAAGATGTCCACAGCAGCTATGGAGGCTCTTCTTAAGATTTTGGAGGAGCTGAGTCAGAACGTATTTGTACTGTTCTGCACCACAGAGGTGGATAAGCTGCCAGATACTATCAGGTCAAGAGCTATTGAGCTGGTGTTTTCCCCAATACCCATAAAGGATATCTACCTTTACCTGCAGGACACCTGTGCTAAACAGAGGATAGATATTGATTCAGAGGTTCTGGGTAAGATTGCTTACTACTCAAGAGGCCATATGAGGGATGCTATTATGCGCCTCAATATGTATCAGATCATAGATGATAAGAAGATTTTTGTGGAGTCAATAACATCAGGGTATCTTGATCTACTTGCATATTTTAAAGCTGTCCGGACCGGTGATAAAGAAGGGGTACAGATGTGTGTGGACAGGCTAATTTCACATACTTTAGGTTCCTTGAAGACAGATTACTTTGAGCTCTTGAAGGAGTCGGTAAAGCTGTATGTGTCTGGGTCAGGAACAGCTGCCCTGCAGGAGACTGTAAATCTATACCAGACCTCTCTATTTGACCTTCTGAGGGTATCAACCAGTGCATGGGCATCCACTGTTTTTGAATCAGATTTGACATTACAGGCCTTCTTATGGTATATTTACTATAACTTTAAGCCGGCGGAATCTGTGATGACTTCAATGGACTCTATAGAAAGGTCAAGGAAGAAATGAGCAGTAAGCAAGGTGAAGTAATCAATGTTCCGACTTTGAAAGCCAAGGCAGCAGGTAGACCTTATGATGAGAATATCTTTGCAAGGTCTATTATAGGAATTGCAGAGGTGGTTGTCAGACAACACTACCCTACCTACTGTGAGGCTGATTTTGATGATAGGGTTCAGATTGGGGTATGTAGAATTCTTGAGATGTACCAGAAAGATAAATGTGACCCCAGTAAGAACCTGATGTCCTTCCTCTATACAGTGGTAAGAAACAGGCTGTCAAATCTGTATAAGATTGAGTCTAGGCAGAGAGGGGTTGAAAAGCACTATGCCACCGGCCACTCCGTGATTGATGAAGTTAAAGAGACTGCAGAAGAGTTTAAGAGAGTCTCTTTGGATGCTTTGAGAGAGGTAACGGATAGTGAGGTCCTTCCGGAGGAGTTTGTGAAAGTGTTTGATAATATTGCAACTATTGCTATGTCCGGAAGTGGGGATTTAGCTAAACGATTGATATATGGGTTTTTATCGGAGTACATCATTGAAACAGTCTACTAACAGAAAAGATGAATTTTTTGATTTTAGCAACATGTCTTCTCATGAAATAAAAAATTATGTGGCTTATTTAGTGGGAACTTCCCGGAACCCCATATACCATACTTTTCATCAAGTTTTCGGTCGAAGGTTGATGACATTCTTGAATATATTTCAAGGGAGATCGGTTAGGGTTCCCAAGGTAGGACTATTAAATAAGTATAAATTCTTTGTGAAAGTGTATACTTACGTAGATAAGCATGACTATACTGAAGAGGCATATGAGAAGGCCTCTGCAATCTTTGACAGGAGAGTTGATCAGTTAAAGGTTATGGTGGAGAGAGTCTCCAAAGTTGTGCAAAGGGCTGATTGTTGTAATAGAAAGGACAGTAATGTCACAAACCACCTCAGACACGTCTTCAGCAAAGAAGAAAAAGGGTACCAAGAAGAAGACAGCTAAGAAGACAGCTAAGAAGACAGCTAAGAAGACAGCTAAGAAGACAGCTAAGAAGAAAGTGGCTGTAAAACAAAGTGCCCCCAAAGTTGTTCGGGAAGAGGAACCTACTCCTCTCAGGGTTTCAACCAGGTCTATTAAGAACATCCTTGAAGAGTGTAAGTACACAGCATGGGGACAGTCTTCCCAGCTGAAGATAAAAGTTGAACGTCTTCTGGAGGCACTCTGATGGGTACTTCTACCCCTGATGATGGAGAGGAGCTTGAAGTGGCTGTTGAGAGAGGCTTTGGGCTACCTGCCGATTTAAGCCCCGAGATGGAGCGGAAGATTACTGAGGTTATTGAGGATGTCCACTCCTTAGGAGCATACCTGAGGGGAGACACCGCACAGGCCCCTGACATGGTTATGAAGGCAGCAGAGGATGTGAAAACCAAGATGCAGGTGATGATGCCCTATCTGGTGATTAACTCAATGGCACGGCTTTCTGAGTCTGACCGTGTACTAAGGTTTCTTGAGAGTGAGCTCTTTAAAATGGAAGCTCTGGGGAAACTTGATGTTGGCCAGAAGATGGAAATGTACTCTAAGGTGTCTAATTCAGTTTCTACTGAGATGGATGCTCTCCGGAGACTTCTAAATAAACACGGAGATGCTCTGGGAGCGGGTGACCTTGATTCAGAGGGCATGAAACTCCTTAAATTTCTCAGAGGACTTGACCCTAAAAGTATGAAGCGGTTGCAACAGGCTATTGCTGATTTAAAAGGGGCTGGACAGATAGATGGATGACTTTGACTTGCTATTTGAGATGTTGGAGAGTAAGGCCAAGCTTGAGCGGGAGATAAACACTGCTCAGGAGTGGGTTAACTCCTCATTTTATAATACAACATGGAGTCGTGACCTCTATCCATATTGGAAAGAGAAGTTAATTGAGTTTGACGAGGGTGATTATAATGAGCTTGTGATAACTGGGGGACTTGGGTCAGGCAAGTCTATATTTGGATTTCAGGTATTAGCAAGATACTTGTATAAACTCTCTTGCTATGACAAACCACCTAAGGCTTGTGGCCTGTCAGAGGCTACCCGGATATTTGTGGGCTATCTCTCGGTGTCATTAAAACAGGCTCTCATGTCTGGTTTTACCGACCTGATTGATATGGTATCCTCAAATGAGTATTTTAACCGGCACAGTCCAATGGATCAGAATATTAATTCATATATAAGCATGCCAGATAAGCGGCTAATGATTGTTCCTGGTTCAAAGGCAGCCCATGTTATTGGTACAAACCTGTTGGTCTGTATCATGGATGAGTCCAATTTCTATGGGAATAATACTACTGCAACCTCCACAGATATAAACAAAGCAACTCAGATATATACAGATGTGACCGACAGACGGAGATCACGATTTGCTGGGGAGGATGCTCTGTATAAGGGGTTCTCTGTTCTGATATCATCAGCTACGGCCACCACTTCCTTTACAGAGGATAGGATAGCCAAGGCAGATAAACACACTATGGTGGTCAATGCTCCCACATGGATATCGAAACCCGGAAGGTATACGAAGCCCACTTTCTTCTGCTTTTGTGGAAATAACAAAGTAGAGGCCCAGGTTGTTGACTCCCCACAGCAGATTACTGAGATGTTCGGAGAAGATATCAGACCTGTGGTTAATGAGGTTGTTAGCAAGAATCCTTTTGGGACATCAAATGAGCATATTGATGCTGTGGTGGAGGTGTTGCCGGCAAACTTGAAATATAGGTTCACTCAGCCACCAGGAGAGTTCCTGAAGTCATTTAGAGAAAACCCTTCTATTGCATCAGCCAATATTGCCGGGATATCACAAGTGTCCCAAGGCAAGTTATTTACAGATGTTAATTCATGGAATGATTGCATAGTAGACGATATAAAGTCACCGTTCTCCGCAGAACATGTAACGGTGTCTGTCAAAACAAGACCTGTTCTGGAGGATTTCCTGAGAGACCCTCTTATTTATAGTGGGTCTATGTTAAGACATCCTGAACAGCCCCGGTTTATACATATTGACCAGTCCAAAGTAGGTGACCCTACTGGGATAGCTATGTGTATTGAGGGCAATCAGAGGGTAGTTACTGATAGGGGCCTGTTACGGATTAGGGACTTTGAGGGTAATGTTTTTGACACAGAGACCTACTCACCCGGAAAGCTCCTCCCAAAAGGGGTTCAGAGGGTTGTAGAGGTTATGTCAAAAGGTGGGGTATCTTTAAAATGTACCCCAGACCATAGGATACTGTGTTTAACAGGAGAGTCCCGAGTCCATCCATCATGGGTGAAAGCTTCAGAGTTAAAGGTTAATGACCGGATACTTACCCGTATAGGAGGGTGTGCTGTAACTGAGATGGTGAAGTTTGAGGATTATATCATTAATGAAGATATGGCTTGGGTTCTTGGATTCCTGCTTGGGGATGGGAACATTTCAGATAAGAATGGAATAAGGGTTCGTTTTATATGTTTAACAGAGGAGGAGACATCAGAGGTTTCAGATAGAATGTATAGAGTTTTTGGACTCAGACCTAATATTGAGGTTAGGGATCTCAAAGAAGGCACTATTAATGTTTTATGCTATAACCGAAAGTGGCTGGTTGAGTATCTTAAGAGAATGGGGCTGAAGGTGTCTTGGGATAAGATTGTTCCAGAGTGTATTTTTAGGTCTCCACGCAGTGTTATTGTTAGTTTTATTAATGGGTGGTTAGAAGCTGACGGAAGTGTTTCTAGGGATAGAGGTGATATATCAGGATGTTCTGTTGATGTTAAGTTCATACACGACCTTTGTGTTCTATGTAGGTATGTTGGCATACCTGCCAGAATAACCTATGGTAAGAGAGGTAGAAACTACCTAAGGATAGTTAGAACAGGTGATTTTAAGTTTGTTATCAAACATAAGCAGGAGAGGCTTCTAGCTAATCCAGGGGTAGCTAAGTTTGCAAGATACCACAATAAAGGAGCTATCCTCGATCCTGATGTTATTATTGAGAGGGTCAAGGAGGTTAAAGAGCTAGGAGAAACCCAGGTATTTGATATAGGTCTTGAAAGCTCACCTCACCGTTTTTTAGCGAGTAGCTTCACGGTACACAACTGTCACTTGCACTCATTCAGACAGTCACAGGGTGGTATTGTTCTTCCGGTTATTGAGTATGATCTACTTATGGAAATGCCCCCGCCTAAGAAGCCTGATGAGATTGCCATTGCAAAAATACGGATATTCTTTTATAATTTGTACAGAAAAGGTATGACAATTGGACATATTAGTTATGACCAGTATGCATCTGATGAGGCACTGCAGTTTTTCATGGCCAAGGAAATTCCTTGTTCCAGACAGTCTGTTGATGGCCCTAAGAAAGATGTGGTTTGGATACAGGCTAATACGGCTGTAAAGTCTAATAGGGTCAGAATGTTTGCATACCCTCCTTTGAGGAAGAGTTATTTTGGTCTTGACCATGATAGAGTTAAAGGGAAGGTAGATCACCCTCCAGGTGTCCACAAGGATGTCTCAGATGCTTTTGTGGCCAGTATGAATAGTTGCTTGGTTTTTCACTCGGTGACTGGAGATGTTTCAAAGGATGCAGAGAGTCTTATTGATGCTTATGAAGAAGACACTGATCTAGGTATATGCACTTTGGAAGGGTCTTTGAATAGACTAGTCCATGGTGAAATGTTTTAGAAGGAACTGAAATGGCAAGGAAGTTTTTAGATCGTATTCTCGGACGGAATAAAGAGGATAAAGTTGATCTGGGAAGTCTGGATCAGGTAACAGAGATGTTCTCACCAAAAGAGATGTTGCAGGAGATTTCAAATCTTCCCTCATCTGACTCTGAGAATATACATGGCTCTGAGATGGTTGCCTTCATTAAGAACGGTCAGAACTGGCAAAAGATATCCAAGATGTTCACAGGTGACACCGGGGAAAAGGAGATAAGAGAAGTGGCTGGTGATCCTCTGGTCACTGGAGCTTTGGAGATGTATGCAGATGATGCTACTCAGCAGAGCATGGCAGAGGGTCAGACTATTTGGACTCAGAAGGATAAATACCGTAAAGATGTAAATACCTTCTTTATGGATACAGATGTTGAAAACCGGATATGGGAGTGGTTTTATAACCTGGCTCTGTGGGGAAATGTCTTTCTCAGGACTCCTGGTGAGAAGGGTAAGGGTGTCACTTTTCTTGATGATATGGTGCCTCCTTTCTCAGTTCGGAGGGTAGAACTCAATTCTAAGCTTATAGGGTTTCACGAGCTTCCAGCTGGAGCCAACCAGGGCAATGTGAAAATAAAAACGAAGGCTTTAAAAGCTCCATATGACTATGTTCACATGATGCTAGGGGCTCAGACAGAGCACAGAAATTTCATTCAGATCAAGAAAAAGGGAGATAAGGGCGAGAACAAGATTGCCGGAAAGCTGTCAACTCGGGCTGGAACCTCTTTGATTGCTTCTGCAGTGGGACCACTGAGGGTTCTGAAGATGTTGGAAGAAGCAATAGCAATGGCTAGGGTAGCTCGGTCAGGGTATATCCGTATCTTTCATGTTGATACAACGGGACTAACCCCAAAACAGAGAAAAGGACTGGTGCAGTCTATTCAGAAGAGGTTGCAGAGGACAGAGTTTCTTGACTCTGCTAATAAGAGCTATAAAACAGAGTATAGCCCTGCTGGCAACTCTGATGATATTGTTATGCCCCATACGAACCAAGCTGGCCAGACAAGCGTGGAGGGTGTTGGAGGTGACCTGAATATCAGGGATCTTGCAGATGTTGATTTTATTCTGAATAAGGTATTTGCAGGCCTTAGGGTTCCAAAAGCGTTCCTTGGATTCGAAGATAGTATACCTGGAAGTCTTGGAAGTACCACTCTTTTAAGACTGGATATAAGATATGCCAGGGCAGTCAAAAAGCTTCAGAGAGCCGGAAAGATGGGGATACAGCGGGCAGCTCAGATACATTTAGCCTACAAACATGATAAGATTCCCGATTCGGAAGCTCTTAAGATGCAGATGACTATGATAAATGGAGCTGAAGAGGCTGAGAGGCAGGAAGCACTGTCTAATAATCTCCGGAATGCTTCTGACTTTATCCGCACTATGCAGGAGATTGAGCAGCTTGATCTTGGCTTTGAGCTGCAGGGTGCCTACCTGATGGACTACATTTTCCAGAGGTTGATAGGAGATGTTGATGTATCCAGGCTGTTCAAGCCTAAAAAAGATATTGAGGGAGGAGAGGAGGACTCCTCAAATGAAGAGAGGCATGCTTCGATTGAGAAGTTCTTGAAGGAGGCAAAGGATTCAAAGGTTGAAAAGAAGGATCTGATGTCTGTTTCTGGTGATATGAGAGCTTTCTTACCTGTTTTGGTAAACATTCGGGAACTGAAGAGAATCATTAAGGGGAACCCTCTTTATGAGAATGTAGAGGAAGAGGCGGCTAAGAAATAAAAAAAATAAATAAAAAACACCTTTTCAAGTATATTACAGTGACCTAACACTTAAATATTCTTAATAAGGTGATATTTATGGCCACAGAAATGAAGGATGTGCCCAGTCGGCAGTTTGTCTCTTCTAAATTAGGTGAACTAATCAAGAACCTCAAAAAGATGTGGGATGACTTTCTAAAAACCCACAGTAAGGGAGAAGCTGAGGTTCCTCACTCCACTACAATTACAGGTGAATTTATACAAGATTTCCGAACTGTCCTTGGGGTTCAGCATTTTGTCGAGTCTCAGGATGGCTTTGATCTTCAGAATGAGATGGTCAATTCATTGGCCTTCTTAGCTGATTCCATGTCTATCTCAGTTGATATAATGACTGAAGAGCATGCAACAGAGCTCAGCGGCATTCTGGAGAAGCTTTCCCGGGGAGTGCTTAATTACATGTCCAAAGATGCAAAAAAGACTTGTGGACACTGTGCTTTTGGTCTTCCTACGTATGTTGGGAGAGATCCTAAGCACTGCCCGAATTGTGGGGGAGCTTGGAAGGACTTGGATAATTCAGGCCATCCCGACTGCTGTGAGGATATAATTATAACCCTGGATGAGGGCTTTGACTCTGATCTGGAAGACATACGGAATCAGGTGGGGAACCGAGATAAGCTTGTAAAAGCCTTACAAGGTCTATCGGAGGCTAACTGCCTGTCTCAGCTTAAAACCCTTAACTGGGCAATAGCAAGGGTCACAATACAGGCAGAGAGTTCAGAAGGGCTCTTTGATGCCATCAAGGATGACTATGCTGCACTGATTTCTAAGTGTACCGGAGAGGGTTTATCAGAGGCGGAGGTAGTTGGGGTGAAGGACTTCTTTCTGAGAGCTCCTGTAGACCCAGAACATAACCCAGAACCCCCTAATCCAGATATCCCTTCTCATGGAGGTGGTGAGATTAACTATTCAGGAGTTGTGGCAGGGAGTCTTGAGGCTGTTATCAATGGCCAGAAGAGCCGAATAACTTTGTCAATGGCCGGTAAAGAGGCTTTCAAGTCTGTTGAGGATCTTGATACTCTTTTGGGAGCTTTATCCGGACAGGTTCTTCAAGATCGGATTTGGGAGATGTCTGAGAATGGTTTTATTGAGGTAAATCAAGTATGAAGATAGATATGGGTACTCAGATAGCCAACCGTCTGGGAAATTCAGCAGCTGGTGAAGCTTTCCGCAAGGGCCTGGTTGAGAAACATGATAGGGCAGAGAAGACTGAAAAGCAAAAAGCAAAAGGTCTCTCACCTGCCACTGAAGGCTGTTTAGATACTACACACGTTGACCCTGGGAAAGCGGTAACCCGGAAGGCTATGAAGAACGTTCTGGCTAAGATTCATGCAGTAGAGGGAACAAAGAACTTCTCTGGAGGAGATTCTACTATTCAGCAGCCGGCTCCGGTAACCCCAGGTAATGAGTTGATTGAGACGATAGCTCCTCAGGGAGTTCCTGTTTTTACATCTACTCCGGCCAGAAGGATGAGTGAGGCTTCGGTTGGAGAACAGATTATCAGATGTAAGGCTGCTTCCTGTAGACATTGGGATGATGGAACATGCTCACAAGTTCAGATTGAGATTGGGGCGGCTCTTAAGTGTGTTACTTATGAGAGTTTATAGATGCTTAAATCTCTGAAAGCGGTAAAAGAGTATACCCTGAAAGATCTGAAGAAGGAGCTTAAGGCAACTACAGCTCCCCATGCAGGGGTTAAGGCTAGAGCAGTTCCAGTTGTGGTTAACTTTCAGGGACTTAGTAATTCAGGAGTTATCCGGTTTCACTCGACTGCGGTAACCACAAATGGTAAAGATCACTGGGTACAGCGGGTTGAGATGGTTGACTTTAAAGCAGCTATTGCCCTTGATGATATTAATATGGGTGTTCGAGACAGGGCTAACTTAGCAGTTTTTGGTGATCTGAAAGTCACTTGTAACTGTTTGCATGGGGATACCTTGATTCCTCTTCTTGATGGACGTAAGATGTCAATAAGAGAGCTTATCAGTGAAGGAGAGTTCTGGGTATACTCAACAGATGACTCAGGAGAGTTTGTTCCAAAGAAAGCAACTGCTTTCAAGAGTGGAGAAGTATCTGAGCTTTATGAGGTCACTCTTGATAGTGGGGAGACTGTTTCTGTTACAGGTGATCATAGATTCAGGATGAGAGATGGGAGTTATGTAGAAGCAAGCTCTCTTAAAGAAGGTGATTCTCTGATGCCTCTGTACAGAAGAGATAATGCACATGGTTATGAGGAGATCAAGAGTAACTCAGGAACTTCTTGGAAACCTACTCATAGAACAGTTGCAGAGCTTTTAAATCCTTGTAATGTAGAAGATTGTCTTGTCGTGCACCATGTGTCTTATAATAAAAGAGATAACAGACCTGAAAATTTGCAGTGGATGGAGAAGGTGGCTCACTATAAGCAACATGCTTATATGATTCAACATAGATATGAGACTGATCCTGTGTTTAGGGCAAAGAGAGATAGGGGGCAGAAGAAGTTCCTTAAGAATCTCAATGATAATCCTACAGATGCTATGATCATTAGCAGAGAGGAGAACCTATCTAAAGGCAGAGGCAGGTCTCTTACTGATGAAGAGAAAGAGATGCATTCTGAGAAGATGAAGAGTAATTGGGATAACCCAGAGTTCAGGAGAAATGTAACTGAGTCTGCCTCAAGGTCTTGGGATGAGAGAGGTATTGTTCTGACAGATAAAATGAGAGAGGCTCATAGGCAGAATGGTCTTAAGGCAGGGAAAAGGTTCTCTAGTGAGAATACAAAGAAAAATGCTCATCTGAACAGAGATCCTGAATTTAAAAAGAAACAGAGAATCGGAAGAGTTGTTGCAGTTATTAAGAAACTTTGGGAGAATGGTTTAGAGGTAACAGAGGGTAACTTCAGAAAAGTATCTCTAAGAAATACTCCTAAGCCCGGAACAGTTCCTTTTAAAGATTCGGTTGGGACTCTTGATGAGGCACAGGTCATTGCAGCTGACTGGAATCATTCTGTTATCGGTGTTAAGAGGGTCAAAGTTGAAAGTACTGAGGTCTTTGACCTTTCGGTTGAAGGGACTCAGAATTTCTTAATAGAGTCTGGTATTGTTGTACATAACTGCCCGGCCTACCTATACTGGGGCTATAAATATATTGCATCTCAGTTGGATTACATTAAGGATTCCCCGGAATCAAGAACACCTAAGATCAGGAATCCTAAGTTGGAAGGGTCTGTTTGTAAGCATCTGGCAGCAGTTCTTGAGGTTCTACCTTTTCATATTGGGAAGGTATCCCGTAAAATTAAAAAGCTGAGAGGTGAGCATTAATTGTTTCACATGAAACATAAGGAATAAAGAATGCCTGAGCATAGGATAGACCGAAATAAATTAGGAAAGAAGAGACCTGTTCCGGTGAATTACTCCCGGATTAAAAGATTTGGGACAGTTATGGCTCTCAGATTTGGCTATAAGTTCTCAGCTTCTCCTATAACCCATAAAGGCGACCCTGCTCTACAAGCACTATTTTTGGATGGGCTTGATAGTGTATCCAAGGTGTTTATATTCAAAGGAGATCAGGTGTTTGTTGATGGGCAGGAAATCAAAACAGTACAGGTTCTGACAGCAGTATACGAACAGATGCTGTCAGGAGTCACTATAGAGATTTAATAGAAAGGGCTGTTATGTATAAGACAACCGGATTTTTTAGGGGCTTTTCCTCAGGCAAGGAAGGGTCTATCTTCCTTATTACTCGGAAGACAAATGGTACAATCACTTTCACAAGTAACCACGATGTGGATATTGAGATCTCAGTACTGGACTGCGCTACACGTCTGGGTACTTATATTGAGGTGGATACCATTGACCTTAAGGCCAGAACTAGCATGGAATACCCTCTGGAAGCAGATGATTTAGCGAGGCCATATATTAAGTTTGTGTCGGATAGTGGTGAGGTCAGATACCGCACTCTGTCACTGGTGCCTGTCTCCCTAGAGAGTAATAGACCTTCTAGTTTTGAAGGTCCTCCTTCTCCTTCCAAAGCCACAACCCAAGCGGTAACTTCTATTGCAGATACGACTGCGACCGGAAACGGTGATGTGACTGATCTGGGCGTACCAAACCCAACCCAACATGGGGTGTGCTGGAACACAGGTGGAGCACCTACCACAGCAGATAGTAAAACAG
>Ga0164321_10000033_pt1 | contig 19057 bp, 18 predicted proteins | sample GuaBasSediGuay12_FD_121799 | JGI IMG/M metagenome (GOLD analysis project Ga0164321, IMG submission 121799) | Subseafloor sediment microbial communities from Guaymas Basin, Gulf of California, Mexico - Guay12, Core 4567-28, 21-24 cm | ecosystem: Environmental > Aquatic > Marine > Hydrothermal... | reverse complement strand
TTCTTAGGTTTAGTACCACCGCCTCTGCGTGGAGTTTTGCCTGCTGCCATTTTATGTTTCCTCTTGGTTGGTTGTAAAATTAAATACCTTATCAGTATTTACGGTTAAAAAGGTTAATTGGAAGCTACCTTAAGGTGTATCACTTACAATATCTGCCGCTGTCATGTTGTACATCTGAAATATGCAATTAGCTTCTGTTCCATTATCCTGCAAATACGGGAACGTATCACCGTCTCCCATACGCCACCAGTGCTTAGGTTGTACAGTTAGTGTGGACAAGTCAAAAGGTGAGCCGCTGTTGTAGATATCACTGACGTTTGCGCTTTGGTCACTGTTAAATATTGCTAACTCATCAACTCTACAACCTCTCATATAATTACCACTTGTAAACCTACCAACCCTTAAATTATCATCGTCAACGCTGCCAGTGTATCCATAATTTACGTGCGAGTTATTTCTCGTAGGAAGTGACCCATCTATATAAATTTTAAACCTATTATAATATGAATTCAATGATGAGCTACTTGCTCCCGTTGTGCCACCGTCATAAGTTACTAATATATGATGCCATACACCAGAAGTTAAACTTCCATAGTTTGTCTGCATCCTTAAGCAGTTATTGTTTGAGCCGTACCTTAACCGCAACGCCTTATTACCACTGTTATTCAATTGCATCAACTGGATATACCCTCCGTTATTTGCGTCATTATCGCCAAAGTAAAAGATAGTCTGCCCTTGCGAGTTAGTACTGGGTTTGAACCATAGAGAAACACTCCAAGCATCACTTGAGCCTGAACCATTACCAGTACGGCCTAATATACTTGCCAATAAACCAGCATTAGCGCCTAAGTAATCTTGGTTGTCAAACTTAACACTTTTAGTGTTGGCAAATGGGGGTGTGCTAACAGTTAATACTATTGTTTCGCTATCCTCACCATTATAGTTGATTGCCTTAACAGGGATGTTATATGTTCCTGCCGTCAAGCTAGATCCACCAAGTATTTTGCGTCTATTCTCGCTTGAAACAACCACGCCTGAGACAGCGGAAGTATCCCACTCATATTCTGTGCCGTAATTATCTGTCAACTCATAGTTTAATGTCTGACCTTCAACTAAACTAACAGCTAGTGAGCTTGTGATAACTGGTACGTTGCCCGTAGGTGTGCCTGTGTTTTGTACTAACGCGTTTATTGAATTAACCTTATCTGCCGTTGTTCCTGTTAATAAAACAGCATTAATACTTACGGTTGCCGCTGATACTTCTACCTGTATCTTTTTACTATCTTTTAGTAAAACTCTTATAGTACCGTTAAAATCATAAGCTTGCAGCGTGTTGATACCGTAGGTGTTAATTGTGCTTGCGTTTATGCCTTCTTTTATTATTACCTGTGTACCTGTGTTGTCTAAGCTAAAATCTAAATCTTTAGTGTTTGTGTGGTGATTGCTGTACGGCAAAGAATAATAATAACCTGCTGCTACATGTACATTCGTATACGTAGTATCTATATACCGACAATCGCCTATGGTTACTTTTATATTATCCAAATCACAAAGCATACCAATTGCATAATCTTGCTTTTTAAACCCTACATTATCAATATTGATTAGATTTTTACCGTAATCTCCGCCTATATTATCTAACTCCGAGCCTATAGTAAGACCTGCTGAAACACCAATTGCACCTGTACCAGTATTGTAAACCTCGACACCTAGAACATCTAATATGTAACTTCTATCTGCTCTAGCTGTATCTCCGCTAATTTGTATGCTGGCATCAGCATCACCAGCATTGCCTATGCCATTATATGCAGTTCTATTATTGTTTGTTAAATCTAAGTCTCTAAACCTAGTATCTGAAACATGCCAAGCCATAACAGCAGCATTCCAGTTACCCTCAACAACATTTAGCGAAATTAAATTGTTAATACCACCTATACATAATATGCCGTTGTTTGCGTTGTATGTACTAGCATTGTTGTACACCTTAAAGTTTTCGCAGCCGTTATTAGCATCATAAGAACTACTAGCTAAATAGATGCCTGACTCAATATTGTTAAATGACCTGTTACGGGATACAAAACCATATCCGTTAATACCACAGTCCTGCAAGCGTATTCCGCGCAAGTTGTTTGACACTGAGTTGCTGGTGATTTCAACTTGAGGACATTCTTCAATTCTTATAGCACCACCGTTACTTGCGTTATTGCTTGAATAAAAAGACTGTAGTTCTGTCTGTGTTGAGTCATAACCAAGGACTCCACTAACAACACTAGATACCAGTGTATTTAATTGTGTGCCATTCCATCCGTTGTACTTAAACTCACAATCTTTAACAACTACATTTGAAGGTTTTTTAACATAAACACCGTAACCACCAGCGTTCTCTATACCTATATTGTCAAACCTAAACTCTTGAGTGTAATCAGTTCCGTTAAAATAAAACAAAGTACCATTAGTTGAGCTATAACTCGCATACTTAATTACAGCGTTTTCATTACCGTAAAAAAATAAACCATGAGGTAATGTATAAGCATCCGTTGAGCTATTGATAACTGTAATAGTACCTTTGATAGATATACTATCGCCCTCTGAGGATGCGGCTATTGCGTCCGTTAAATTGTTAAACGGGTGTACATTTGAACCTGTTCTGGTTGTACCTGTGTAATTAGCATCAACGTATAAGTCATACTGAGCTAATGCACTATTTTCAATATCTGCAAGTCTTGCGTTGGGGTCTGTTATAACGCTCCAAGTTTGTGAGCTATGGGTAAACTTAACTTGGTCATTAACGTTCAAATCATAACTAATACCGCTTAGCACCTGCGTACCTGAAACAGTTACGAAATACCAGTCACCATTTATAAAACCACTTAAATCTGTTGTAATATCTGGCGTGTTATTACTTGCATCATAACTACCTAAATACCCAACATTTACATCGTTAGGTGCTGCAACATTACCATTTAAAGTTATGTAATCTGCTGTGTCAATGGCAGATGAAAAAGTATTACCATCTCTATCCTCAAACTCACTGTAATGTATATTACTGAACTCGAAGAATTCTTCACCAGATAGTGCTGAACGTATATCGTTCTTGATGTTTATGTAATCGCCAACAGCTGTAGCGGATAAGCAAGCGTTGAAATATGCTGGTACGGATGAACCTTCAAAGTTAATGCAGTTGGCTTCTTCATTCCTAACTATACGTATCATTAGGTAATCTCCTTGAAAACTTTAATTACACTACCAGAATTAACTAAAAACCCATTAGTAGATAGCCTAACCTGTAGAGATATAGGGTTTTGTACTGTATTCAGATCCCCCATATAAATAAAATCTGTTGTTAAGCTGAATTGGTAGAATTTACCACTTCCGTTATCTAACCGCCCAATCGTACTACTTAGGTGGTAAGTGTTAATCCCAGCACCTAGTTCATATCGGAATTCAAGAACAGCGTTGTTAGTATTAGGATTAACTTTGAAATCGTTTCTTACAATAAAACTATCACCTAGTGATAAACTTGTGGGGTCTATTCTGCCTTGACTATCCATCAGTTCAGGTACACCTGTAGGTGCATAAGTCTTATTAGTGAAGGCACCTAATCCATCATTGGGTATGGTAGTCCAAGTATCAGCTATTAAGTTTAAGGGTGTTGCTGTAGTAGAGGTGTCATTGTAATCTATGAATCCATCTACCGAGTTTGTGGAGGATATGACATCATTAAGCTTAGCTCTTACACTAGCACCAGATTCTCCATTAAGGATAGGATCAATTGGCATTTAATATAACCTTTTACTCTTTAGGTTTAGAATAATCTGAAGTTTACGAATTTAGAATTAGTAATGAAAATATTAGAAGCGCCATCCGTATTAGCTACCCAAAGAGAAATACCTTTTCCAGGCTCTAATACGAAGATCCCTACTAAGGGTACTGAGGTAGGTTGGGTGTTCTCAGTACCATTCTCGGTGATAATAGATTGTATGTCGTCGGGATTATTATCATACACGACCCTAGCAGCTAAGTAGTCAGCACCCCCGCCTTGTTTCTCCATAGTGACAAAACCGTTAACATCTAAAGTTACAACCTGTTCAGTGGCATTAATAACATCACCATCAGGTGTGACAGTTAATCTACTATCTGCAGTGTATAACCAACTGCCTTGATTTATCTTATAGAAGTCACCGTTATTGTTAGGTATAGTAACTGTGAGAGGCAACTCTAAAGGGTCTACATAGGGGTTGGCTGCTATGATAGAGTTCATCAAACCAGAGTTATCTCTAAACGACCAACGTATATCTTCTACTGTGATACCTTGTAACGGTGTTACTGTATCTTTAGGTATGAAACCGCCTTCATTAACAGAAGCTATCGCTCCAGTTACTATATTAGCTGAATTGGCTAAACCAGAGATACCTACAGTCCCTACTACCCCTTCAACTTCCATGCTCCCTATTTTTACAGTAGGGTGTAACGAACTTCCGAAGTCAAGCCCTATACAGCTTGCATTAGTAGTTTTAATACTTAAACGGTCTATAGTTAAGAGCTTCCAATAGTCAGTACCCGCTAAACTAATACCATCTTCTACACTTAGAGAACCACTATTAGTTATATCCAAGGTATCCGTATTTGTGAAGGTACCCCACTTTTGAGCAAATATAACGAGGACTTTAGTAAACAGTACGAACGTACCGAAGTTAGTGCCTGTAATATTAAATGCTTGAGCAGAGGGGCATACAATAGCTATGTTAGACATCTCTAAAGGTGTATCGACCCCAGTAAACATATCACCTGTACCTGTATAAGTTAGATAAGGTATTAGTGGGTTCTGAGCTGTTATAGAGTTGTTAGCCCCTAGTACAAACCTATTACTTGTCGTTATAGGTTGTCCTATAATATAATTTATATTATCTTCTAATGTAATAACCCCGCCCACAGCTTCTGGGAAATCAGACTCACTATTGATAATCTTAGTTAAAACTGCTAGACCGTTACCTAACTCATTAATAGCATCTGAAACATTAGCAGTTGTTATATTGGGTGTAGTGCTTACAAAAGGTATAGTTGAAGGATCTAATCCAGACTCATCTACAGTGAGTGGTGTACCAACATTACCATCACCAGTTATCTTTACGCCATCTACCTCTACGGTCTCTATTGCTTGGTTTAATTTATTACGTGAGACTAAACCTGAGTCTCCATTGTTCACTTGAACTATTTTAGCCATACCGACTCCTAGTCTATCCAGAATTTATCATCTTGCCAAAAGCCGCTATCATTCCAGAAGCCTGTAGTTAGTATCCATTGCTCTGTGATTGTTACGCTATCATAAACTGCTGTAGGGTTAAGTAACCAACTTACTAAATACTCCTGTTGGAACTTCATAAGTGCTACCCCTCACCAACAACTACCACCGCCTCACCTTCTGTGGCTCTTGCATAGGTATTGTTTGAAGGTACTCCATCCTTAGTAACGAAACCTTGGCCTGGTGCTATATCGAAATAGTTAGGGTCATCTACAGCAGGCAGTACAGTAGAGAACACCACACGTACATACTGAGAAGATTTGTTTTGTAATATATTATTCGTGGCAGATACTTCCGTATAAGCTGCATCTGTCACCGTGTAATTTGCAGTTGACATTTAGTCCTCTCTTAATGTGAGAGAATTCATCTGTCGTGTATCAGTCCGTTATATGAATTCTTTTTAATTGACTACTAACGAATGTTAGCAGCCGCAGCTAGATTCAGTAGCTGTTTTGTAACACGTTGTAGTGTGTTTCAAACCTGTAGATACCGCTGTGTAGACATACTTATATGTATCTCCTACCACCCAAGGTATCGTAGCGTATAATGTAGCTCTGTATACACCTTTAGAATCTACTACATAATCAAGTGTCTTGGGAAAGGTATCACCTGTTACGACAATACCCGCTGTATCATAAACAATTAGAGTTACATCTGCATCGTTTATAATCTCATTAGTTACCGCATTACGCAAACCTTTAACTTCAACACTTGAGGTATTATTTGGAGAAGGCATACAGCCTCCTATTTAGTCTTAGTTTTAGTAGTAACCTTAGCAGGTTGAACCTTAATAGGTTTTGTAGCTCTAGGGGCTGGGTCTTTACCTTCCTCTTTAGCTACGCCACATTCTAAGATAGCATCTGCTACGTTAGCTTCTAATGGGTATTTATTACCAGCATACAAGGTTTGACCTGCATGTTTGAAGTCTTCTAACATTACGATTGTTTTAGTAGTCATAATTTATCCTATTAAGCTGGGTCTGAGATTTCGTTATCGAAAGGGTTGATATCCACAGTATTACCTGAAGTAAGTGCTGTAGTTGTTGTCAACGTAGTAACTAGACGTAATGAGGTATCACCTAAGTTAGTAATAGCTACATGGTCAGCAAGACCATCAGAGGTAATATTAGTTCCTGTAGGTGGAGTTAACGTCCATTTACGACCAGAAGTATCACCGTTAGCAGCTACGAAGTCACCACCCGCTATAGCTTGTGAGGCTAGGTTGAAAGTAGTGATTGCTTCAGTGTACGTTGTAGGTTGTCCAGCACAAACGTTGATAACGTCGCCTTCTGTAAGTGCCAATTGTGCATCTATGATTGCATCAGGAATGAGCTTAGCCATATTATCCTTCTCTCTTATTGTATATTGATTATTGAAGTGGTAAGAGCATTACCATCTGTAATTGTTTGTATAGATAAACTGTCATATTCTCGGATAGTCATTATTAGGTACCCATCGGGTAACTCTCCTAAGAACACACTATCAAGATAATTGTACTGTACTAAATCTTGTGGGTATAGCTCATCAGGTAACCCTAAAGAAATACTCTCAAGCAATACTGTAGTGTTTAAACCTTCTGGGCTAATAGCTCCTGCGTATATCAAACTCACAGAATCTATAACACTATTAGTTTGTAAATCTTCTACAGATAAACCTTGTGCAGTATCCACTGTAGTTTCATCTAAGAAAGTACTTGTAGATAAACTATCTACATCTAATGTGAAGATTAAGTCTAAGCTCATCTCATCTAAAATAGAGTTACTAAGTATATCTTCTGGATTAATAGAGTAAGCAGTGTTTACTGTTACAGTATCCAACGTAGAGCTGCTTGTAAGGGCATCTACAGAGATAGCCCCTTCAGATAATAGTACTACACTATCTAAGGTACTTATACTCTGTAAATCATCTACAAGGAGCCCTGTAACTGTCTGTACAAGCACATTATCTAATAATGATAGGTTGTTTAAACCATTAACGAAGATATCTGTATTAGTGTCTACAGAGACTGTATCTAAAGTAGTTACTGATAATGTATCTTCTGGTGTAATACTATATTGGGTATCTAATGTTATACTGTCTAATATATTTGCAGTATTTAAACTGTCAATCAGTATCCCTGATTCTAAGAGTAATGTAGCTTCATCTAAGAAATTAAAGGATAGTAAACCATTAGAGTTTATACCTGTTGTTGTGCCTATAGAAGTCTCTGCTAAAGTGCCTACGGTAGTTAACTCTTCAGGGATTAGGTTATATTGTGTACTAACATTAACACTACTTAGTAAGCTATCTGAAATAATATCTTCCGCTGTAAGGGAATATATAGTATCCACTGTAGTTGAGTCTAAAGTGCTGCTTGTTACTAATCCTTCTACGATTAAGTTATAAGTAGTGTTTATAGTTGCAGTGTCTAAGAGGCTACCACTTACTAGGTTATTTACATCAAGTCCTAAAGAAGAAGCTAGGGATACTTGGTCTAGTGTGCTAGTGGATAGTAGCTCATCTATGGTTATAGCTGTAGTTGTAGCTACGGAAGTGGAATCTAAAGTGGAGGTGGTAAGTAAGTTATTTACTAACAACTGTGTAGCACCGCCTCCTAAGTCCACCCATGCACTACCATCCGTAGGGAAATTCAAACCTGTAGCATCATTAGTACCTATAGTGTCAACTAAAACAGGTTGTAGTCCAGTGTTGCTGTGGTCACTTGCTGTAGCGTCGAGGTAATGATCTATTGTAGGGCTTTGTATTTTTAAGTATTGCACTTCTTGGGCAGCTGGGAAATTAGATTGACCACTACCACGTATAGCACCACCTAGGAACTGTATATTACCGTAATTAATTCTACCAGACGTGCCAAGCAAAACATCATCAGCATAAATACTGGTAACACTACCTATCCTTTCGGCTTTTATTTTTACTGGGGCTGTAACTGGGTCAATACCGCTTCCGAAATACTGCCAAGAACCATCCTTGCGCCAACCTACTGATTGGGTTCCACCATTGTAGTGATAACCCAGCATATCGTTGATACTGTCTCCCGAAATACAGAGGCAGTTATCACTTATTGTTCTGAATGATTGATATGTAAACTCTACACACCAGTCTCCGCCCCCAAGCTCTGATATAGAGGTGTCCAATTCTGCATAGTTATTTGTAGTACCGAGGAACTTAAGCGCCCAAGCCATATATTACCCCAATTCTAAAGTAAAACTATTAGGTGCTCCTAGCTCTACAGAAATAGTCCCTACACCGCTAGGACGTAAGTTATCAAGTTTAACTATATAAGTACCTGTACTTTCATCTGCCAACTCCACAGCTCTACGTATAGGTGCAGCTATAAAATCGTCATCTGCATATGTGATTGTTGGCTGTAACTTTTCAAAGATTGCACCAATAACAACTATCTTTAACTTACGCTTAGATGCTGTCCAATTACCAATACTTTGAATATTAGTCTTACCACGAGCATCCCTTACTAGTTTTAACGTTGCATTGGTAAACTTAGGGGTTTGCCCTTTAGCAAGCAATTCTGTACGTTCTACTTCCTTAAGTACTCCAGTGGTAGATCCATCTGAAGGGCTACCGTCTAGTTTTAAATTAACAAAAGCATCACACATAGTAATAACTGTTGGGTCTGTAAAGTCAAATTCTGTTCTACCTTGTATGGTGTACCCTACAGCTTTAGCTGCATCTTGTAGAGGGTGGCCTATATTGACAGCTAAATCTTCTACAGTGCCTAATTTACCAATACTTGCTAGGTATGTCATAACATAACCTGCTGGTGCAGATCCTTGAGTGCTTACACCACTAGCTTTCAACTCACCAACAGCAACTTCATCGTCATCTGAATAAGTACCTTCAGCTAATTCATCTATAATATCTTGTAGCATATATAGGTCTCCTTTATAAGGTTCTTTCAAACTCTGCTATTTTTAATTCTCTTCTATATATACGTCTACAATGGTCAGGGTCATCTTTGAAGATAGCATTAACAACTCTCTCCATGATTAGAGCACCGTAGCGTTCATTAATAGCTCTCTCACCAGTAATACCACTCACTGTACGTTTATACCTAAAATGGAATACACTACCAGCTAATATATCTAAAGCTAACCACACGTAGTAGCAATACTGTTTGAAGCTACCTTTGGTGAACAACCCTACGAAGGTGACTACTAAGAAAGCTAAAATATAAGGATTATACACTAGAGCTATTGCCATGAGGATGTAAAGAGTGCATGTGAGAACGAACCCTCCGTAGCGTTTTAACTTTTGCGTTAACATCACTATTCCTTGATTATATGTAAGCCATTCATGTACATCTGCACACTACCTGCCTTCTTAGTAGAGGTTAGCCCAGAAGAAGCTAATGTAGCCCCACTTACGCTTGTCCATTCTAAGATAGTTGGCGTGATTGCTTCTGCGTTTATATCTTGGGTAATACCATCTACAGTAACTTCACCCCATCTATCTCCTGTCGCTGAGTTTCTACTAGCTGTAAATCTTACAGTGTAGCTGGCTGTAGGGTCAAGACCTGCGTTAGTCATATCTAAAGTGACTGTGCCTCCGTATATACCTCTACGGATAATACCTGAATTGGCTAGGGTTGGTGTGATGTTCTCTGTAACTGTTCTACCGTCCAAGTTATCTGCACCACCAGATGCTACTATAGAAGTACCGTTAGTAATTTCACTAAAGTCGATATTAACAAGTTTATCGCTCGTGAATGCACCTACCTCTATATTACCATAATCCCCGATTACTTCTAAAGGTCTACTTCCAAAGTTAATCAGTACTTCTTCTAGGTAATCTGTAGCTTGATTCTTATTCTGTACGACATTATTAATAATTGTATCACCTACATAGCCTCTCATGTGATCCATGCCAGCAGGGTCTGTTAGATGTATACCATCCCCAGCTATAATGCTCTGGTTATTGAAGAACTCATCGTAGAAATTATAAATAGGTACACTACCACTCATCCACTTAGGACTAAATTCTTGTATGATAGGTGTTACAATGTTCTCATTATAAGGTAATGACGGGTTTGACGCAGGAGGTATACGATAAGATATAGGTGAGAATGTGAAGTTAAAGTTTCTATCTTCTAACCATTGAGCTATCTCTCTTAGTTGGGAATCTAATTCAGTTTCATATCCTGGATAAGGCCCTTCACTACTGACATCATTACCACCTACATGTACTAGGCATAAACATTTAGACGCATAAGGGAGGAACGGGTCTAGTAAGCCATTATCTCTAATCTTAGTAAGTAAAGTATTAGCTCTATCTCCACCAGTAGCTTTATCGAACACCGTTGCTTGGTAACCTGCTGCTGTGAGTTGGTCAGCTAGTTCGTGTCTCTTAGAGAGTGTATCCACTAAAGAGTTTGTAATACTAGCGCCTAGCATGATAAGATACATCTCACCGTTATGGACTATGGTAGTATCTCCACCTTTAGGTGATCCTACATGGTTGAACTGTAAAGGGTAGGTCTTCTGTAATACACTAGTTACTAAATTAAACTTCAAAGAAGGCATAGTAGAGCCTCCTATTAAACTACTGCATTTTTAGTATAGATACGTACACCAGCAAACTTATCAGCATCCAAACCTGTAGGGATGAACTTAAAGCTTGGTGTATGTACGTTGATATCGAATGCAGCAGGGTCTGTTAAGTCAACCGTTACAGGGGTACCTGAGTCTTTAACCTCTAAGTAAACACCATCAGTGACTTCATACCATACCGCTAAAGAACCAGCTGTAGGGGTTACATCTGTGTAAGCGTGTACTTGATGACTACCTAAAGCATGATTGACTTGTATGATGAATTCACCATCTGCTTGTGCATGTACAGCTTTATCTGAAGCTTTATTAAATTCTACAGTGTTATTGATTGAAGCCATTTAGGTTTTCCTTATTTGATGTTATATAAATAATTAATGAAAAGCTTCTAATATGTAGAAACGTTTTAGTGATTACTTATAGAGGGTTGATTGGGGTTTGACTAGGAAGTAGGTACGAGAAAAGGAACACCTTTATGGGGTGTTCCTTGTAGATTCTACACTAAGAGTTCTTAGTTAGAAGTGTGTAAGCGGATAATAGCTGTTGGATTATTACAGAAGTGTAAATCTGCATTCTCAACAATCACTTTCCAAGTTTCTTTATCATCTGAGATATACTCACGAGCATGTAAACGTGAACCTTCTACTTTGTCGATCTCTTGTGAAGGACCCCAGTAAGATTGGAACATACCAGCAGCGCCAGTAGGTACCATGAAACCTTCGTCATCAGACATAACCTTAGTAGTTGTAACGTCACCGTTAGCGTCTAAGACGTTGAATGAAGGATTATAATTCACAAACGTGATAGATTTATATACAAAGTAACCAACTGAACCGAATACTTCAGCAGTCATGTTACCGTTACGTAATTGCTCGCCTGGGTTTGCATAGTTAACTAACGATTCACGTACTTGGTCGTGTGCAGCTAACTTGTCGAATAAATCATTACCGCAGAACACTACAGAACCACTTACACGACTACCCATACGGTAGTTTTCAGTCATAGTACGTACAGCGCCATTAAGTAAACCACCTACGTCTGTAGAAGCAGTACCTAACAGTAAGTCTACTGAAGTTTGAGAAGTACCTGTAGCAGTGTACAAGTCAGCTTGAACTTCACCGTAAGCATTGTAAGAAGTACCTGTGATAGCACTTAAACGCTTATACTCTATGCTGTTCTCAATATTGTCAACTAAGCCAGAGAACTTGTCCATACGTACCGCTGTTAATGTATCTACTTGGTCAGCAGTTCCAGGAAGGCGGTAGTCTAAGAAGTCACTCTTAGTGATTAAATCTTCTCCACGGATATAATCTAAGAAGATGCTAATAGGTTGAACTGAACGTTGTTGACCTTTAGTGAAGTCTTTAGCATTACGAATATTTGATTTAGGGATTACTGTTTTCTTGTCAGTAATATCAAAAGTGATGTTTGTATGTTGAGTGTTACGCTCTTCAAAACCGATAATACGGTCAACGAAAGAGTATTGGTTATCAATATGTTTTACTTCAGTAGTGAAGTCTGTAACGCGGCTGTTGTTGCCAAAATCTAAAGCTGTAGACATTTAAAGCTCCTAATTATTCTTGTTATTATACTTGTGCAGTAACTTTGATATTTAAAGCTTCTAAGCGAGCTTCAACGGATGCTTTCTCAGCAGGTGATAATACGTCACCGTAAGATAGCTTTTGATGACCTACGATAGAAGTATCATCTAATACGCCAACATCTAAGTCAGCTGGTAAGGCTTGTACGGCTTTAAGGCTATATACACCATCATCAATTAAGACAGCTAATGTATCTGAACCGATACCTGCTACGTCAGCTTGAACTACTTGTTCCCAAGTACCAGCGTTATCACGTAATACAGCACCCACTTCGATAGCATCTGTAATTGTTACAGAACCTACGCTACGTGAATAACCATTATCTAATTCCATTTGTAATACTTCACCGCTTTTAGTAGGGCGAGCGTCATGTACGATCTGAGTCATTTTATCTCCAAGATATTCTTATGTGTTTTTATTAGTAAAGTTTTTTAGTTGCTTTCTTAGTAGCTTTGATGGCAGCCATAAGGTTTTGCTTTTCAGCTTCCTCTTTGCTTACATCTTCGTTACTCTTTGGAGCTTCTACTGCTAGAGGTGCATCAAATGCATCAACAGCAACCTTAGCTCTTGATAAAGCATTAACAACTTCACTAAAACCACTCACCTCACGGTTAGTATGCAGTGCTGTAATTAAAGCTTCTGATTCTGCTTCATCGCCTTTGAAAGATAACGTTGCAACAAACTCTGTAATTGTAGCTAACTCTTGAGCTTCAATCTCAGCTTGCTTAGCAGCTAACTCTTCAGCGGCTTTCTCTTCTTGAGCTTTCTTCTCAGCAACTAAACTAGCTAATTGCTCTTCTTGTTCTGCTTTAGCTTCTGCCATCTTAGCGTTATCAGCTAATACTGCATCTAACTTAGCATCCATCTCAGCTTTATAAGCTTCAAATTGGCTTAACTCTTTATCAGACATTTCGTCTCCATTTAGTTCTTGGTCGTCTAAGGACAATTCCCCGACATTTAAGTTTTCATCAATGCTCTCTACTTCAAGAGTGGCATCAACAGAATCATCCTCGATACGAGAATTCTTTAGTGCAACTGTAGGGGCAGACTGTAAAGTACTTCCTTCAATTGCTTGTTCTTTTAATGTAGCGATGTAATCTACAAACTCTACACCAGTCATAACTTTATCGACTAAGCCTAAGCTGAGAGACTTGTTAGCTGAGAACGTATCAGCCTTCGTAGCGATTACAGCTTCACGAGTCATACCTCTGAAGTCTGCTACATAGTTAATAAACTTATCATACGTTTCATTTACACCCTCTTGTAGCTTCTCTATGAAACCTTCAGTGTAATCTCCATCAGGTGTGAAAGGTACTTTATTCTCACCAGCTGTAATGTAACGTATCTTACCTTTATCTTCTTCAGAAGGATTGCGTATAGCGATTCTTACACCGATACTACCTACTTGTGAATCAGGGTTAGTGACAATCTCATCGAAAGCACTAGCGATAACATAACCACCTGAAGCAGCCATACCATCAACATAGGCCACTGACTTGATACCAGCACCTTGAAGCTTAGACTTAACTAAACGTCCCATCTCGAAAGCTCTGAAAGCTTCACCTCCAGGACTATCTATAAAGGCTGTAACTAGCTTGATTTCATCTTTACGAGCTACGATAGTATCAATGTTACGAACTAAACCTTGATAGGATACTAAACCGCAGAATGCATCTATAGCTGTCTCTTTAAAGACTGTAGTACCTCTTAAGTCTAATGTAGCAACACCATCTTCTATCTGAAGTTCTGTAGCTTCATAATCACCCTTAATGATAGCTTCTTCATTGACAATCTCTACACCGTTATTACGGTCATTGACTACCTGAAAGATATCATCTAAGGCTGCTTGTGTTACGATGTGTGGAGTGTCATACAACTTAGCCGTAAGCCTGTGTAATGTACCAGCCATCATATCTCCTTATTGTTGTTATAGAGAAGACATGAAGTAATCTCTTTAGTTGTGTAAATCATTAATCACCACCTAAGTAGTTTGGTAAGTCACAAGTCATAACTTCTAAATCTGTTACGATATCACTTATAATATGTAACTCATCAGATATAGCTTTAACGTACTTCCAATCAGAACGCTCTGAAGATGTCTCCATAGTATTCTCATTATTAGAGGTACTAGAGTCACCTTCACTACCAGTCTTCTTACCAGTACCTGAGTTTAGACCTTCCTTCAAACCACTTCCAGATTTACTCTGCATAGTACCTTCAGGATCATATCCCATATCTTCCCACAACTGTTCTTTAGTCATAGATTCCATATGTGAAGTGTCATACCCTAAGTCTTGATGCCATCTAATGATATTCTCTTTAGAACGTACTAGGGCATTAACAGCACCCATACGCTGTACAACTTTAGAGACGACATCTGGATTAGGTTCTGTAATAGAACCAGCTACCATGTAAGGCATCTCATCACTTTCAAGACGCATACCATTTAAAGCTAACATTGTAGGGATAAGCTTGTTGTTAAACTGTTCTAGGATAAAGCTTAGGTCGTTCTGTAATAGTAGTTCATGGAAGGAAGCGCCTGCCTCACCACTACTATAACTGTTTGAATCGTTATCTAGGAAACCTACACCGAATGTATCTAATATGGCTTTCCTACGTTGCTTAATCATCTCATCAGCATCATAGTTCTTACTGCCACCTTCAACACCCTTAATGGTCATGCTATAAAGCTTACCTTTAGAGTGTTCATCTACATCGGTAGGTACCATAAAGAATGCTTGAGAGTTGGCTGATATGTTAGCTGCATCTTTCTGCATTTGCTCTACGTAAGCTGCTTCAGGAGACGTTGGATCTGCTGCTGCTTTATTCATTATATCAACAGGGCAACCAATCTCGATAACACCACTCATATCTTTCGAGATACCAACAAGAGCTAAATCCTGTATTAAGTATTTCTCTTTCCAAGCTATATAAGCATGTTTGAATTGACTATCACCTGTAGGGTTTTCTGATTCAGAGTTATAAGCGAAGTGTAACAGACGTTCAATGGGGATAGCAATATTAGTATCACTGTTATCCATTTCCATCTTAGTACCAAACTTCATAGCACCAAGCGTTGAACCGTCATCCTGCCAAGCTGTAGACTGTAAGATACCTAACAGTTTACGTTGGTCATCCGTAAAGACCCACTCTTCAATGGACTTAGGACTAATAGGGGATAACTTCTTAAGCTTCTTACCACCTTCCCATTTACCATCTGTGATAGTAGTTGGTACAATCTCTAAAGTAGAGAAGCCATACTTAGGATAGGTAGTTACATTAGAGATCACATCATACCAGTCTTGTTCTATATTGGCATAGATATAATCCATCAACTCTTTAGCTTTCTTAGCCTTACTGTTACCGCTCTTACCTTCAGAGATAGTAGCTTTGCTTAGTGCAATCCATAACAGTGCTCGCTTAGTGTAATAACCTTGAGAGACAGCATCATCATTAGCCATCTGGTTATACGTCTGATAAGCTCTAGGCCATTTTAAGTCTTTGATTTCTTCTTCATAGATATGCCCACCAGATACAGACAAAGCAGGGTAGCTCTTCTGTTTAGTGCTGAAACGACTAACTGGTAGGTTCTTATTAGATTTGGGGGTCGTGAGAGCTGATACTTCTTGTTCAACTTGAGGGTCTAATGGTTTGATGATAATCTTCTTACCGTCTACCTCATTGTGTATCTCTTCAGGGATATTCTCTGTACGAGAATGTTTCTTCTTATTATTATTCCCACGTTTTCGTTTATCATTTCGCAAGTAACTCAAGCGAGGTTCTCCTTATGTGTAGAACTGTGGAGGGTTCTTTGTAGGAATATTATTGTATGTGGAGGGTTTATAGTTCACACTTGAAGGTAGTGAATCACCATTTTAAATTCAGCGGAGTTTATTTGATTAGCAACTCTCCGAAAGCTATACGATGGTATATTCTGATTTGAGCTTCTTAAGATAGGCTTAGACTTCTTATGTGTTTAACGTGGGGCGTTACCTTACCTACACAACCATTCTTGTAGTTTGTATTTAACGTATACTCGACTAAGGGTAGCACTACATTTGAGTACACTCCTGTAAGGTTTTACCCTTAACAGAAATTATTGTACGGCTATACCTCGAAGGGTATAACCTCAGCAGTTATAAACTGGTAGGTGACTGTTACCTGTGCATGGCACAACCTTAAAGGTAGTCAATCAGCTAGTGTAAACACTGTACCCGTATACTGATTCTTTATATACACACATATCACCCCAAATAGGGTGTTGAGGGGGGTTGATACTATTAGTTAAACAAGCGGTACTACAAAGTAAGCTTGGGTGTTTCCAGCTATACGTTTAGCATCCTCTGTTAATTGCTTCAGGAGTAATGCGTCCTCAGAATCTTTTACAGAGGCTCTGTCTAAGAACTCTTGTTTCAACCTCATAGTGAGAATCTTATCTGACTTTTCTAAGGTGCAGAACGATTCTTGTTTAGAGGAAGCTTTAACTTCTAGTATTAACTCACTACGTGAGTCTTCTAAAGGTTTAGTACTCATAGGTTATACTCCTATAAGCTCGTAGGAAGCGTTCTAAGAGGACTTCTCTTAAAAGTAATGCTACCCTATAGCTTTATTGTTTAAATGTTACTCCGTACATTATAACACGCTAATTTAATTCTGTCAAGCTTTTTCTTAAAAGAAATACAAATTAGGTGATATTCAGCCCTCTAATCCAATCTTCAACTATAGTCTTCCTAAGTTCAGGAGTTAAAACTATGGCGTATTTACACACTTGATCTTCACCTTCCTTTGTAAGGTACATTGTCTGTATCTTCTCATTGGAAACTAACAACTCAGTGCCATCCTCTAATGTTTCAATCTTCACCTAAGTATCTCCTCTTAAGTAATTAACTGGTTCACCTTCCCATTCTTTCCAGTGTGTAACCTTTTGCCAGTCACCAACCATCCACCTAAAACCTGTAGAGGACATCCTACCGAGAACTATCCTTTCAGATTCGCTTACACACATACTTCCAGTTAGTACCTTAACTCTATACTTCTTAAGAGTCTTATCTTCAGGGAGGCTGTCATGTATACTTACCCAATCATTCATTTAAGTAGCTCCTCTAATGTCAAACTTTAAAAGAGCTTAACACTAGAATGATAATCTGTCAAGCTTTTTCTTTGTAGAGAGGCTTATTTGTTTAAATTCTTATTCATGTTATAACTCTGAGGTGTTCCTACTGTGGATGTTCGGCCTACTTCAGAGCGTAACGTGTCAAGTCGAGACTTTGTAGATTGTGACGATGAAGGTAGGACTGGGGTGGGTATGACACGAGTGTTATTCAATCTTAAGAATGCATCACTAGTGGCATCTACTTGGTCATCCTTCTGTCTGTTTTGTACTGCCCTGTCAGAAGTTAATCGTTCTAACTCTATAAAGTAATCCTTATTCCAATCAGCTACAACAACTTCTACTTGGTCGTTCTGACAAGCACACGAGAAAGGTAAAAACCTATCAGCTTTACTATCTCTACTGCTATTGGTGAAAGCCATGATACCTTCCTCGACTAAACCTGATACTATCTCTTTAGCGAATGCTGTAGCTGAGGGGTTTGGATCTGAAGGGATGAAAACTGAATAGTTATCACCATATAGTTCTCTATCTTCTTTGGCTATCTTATGTATTAAAGCTACTACATCACCTATAGCTTTCCTATCCCGTATAACATGCTCAACTCTATATGTTGCAAAACCTCCAGCGGATTTACGTTTAGACATAAGTACGCCAGCAGTCCAATCAGGATTCTTGGCATAGCCTTGGCTATTAGGATCAAACTCAACACCAGCAATATCAAAAGCTCTAACTCTAGTAGCGTTCTCTGCTGCACCAGTAACCATCTTAACCCAATCCTTCCTAAAGAACTCACCTTCGGACTGACTTGCGTGCCAACAACCTAGTAACAGCTGTTTACGCTTCATCTCAGGCATAGAATCTAAAGTAGCTTTATAATCTGGCTCTAATTCCATTAAGCTTTTATTATCTTCTAATGTTGCAGGTATGTAAGTGTAATTCTTAATACCTGTCTCCTTTTCAGGAAACTTGTCTAGCAACTCTTTTTTAGTCCAAGCTGTGTAGACTTGACTATCATTTATTAAAAAGAAAGCCTCTCTACCACTATACTCTTTAATAGGGAATCCATCGTTATCTAAGAATAGCTTCACATACTGGTAGCAAAAATGTAACTCATCAGGGTTTAGTGTAGCTCTCATACATGATTTAACTTCTGCTTTAGAACGCATACGAGAACGTATCACATCAAAGCAATATTCCCTAGTAAATTGGAATTCATCAAAGTAAGCTCTTGAGATTTCACTACCGTACCACTGGTCTGCGTCGCGTGGTTGATCCATATAAGTACACACCGTCTTAGACCCTGTAGGCCAAGTTACCGTATAATCTTGTCTGCTGATATGAGCCTTACCTATAGGTTTACCTTTATTTGGCCCACTTTGGTAGAATAAGAAGGGTTCTGCTAGTTTTAACAGTTCAGGCCATAGATTTGATTTAAGCTCAACGAGGGTTCTTCTGAAAAACACAGAGTAGTAATTGGGGTC
>Ga0164321_10000032_pt1 | contig 19137 bp, 19 predicted proteins | sample GuaBasSediGuay12_FD_121799 | JGI IMG/M metagenome (GOLD analysis project Ga0164321, IMG submission 121799) | Subseafloor sediment microbial communities from Guaymas Basin, Gulf of California, Mexico - Guay12, Core 4567-28, 21-24 cm | ecosystem: Environmental > Aquatic > Marine > Hydrothermal... | reverse complement strand
TTGTTCATTTCTGCATTGTCTATTATCTTCTGTAGTGTGTAGTCTGGAACTTGTGTTTTAAGCCTACAACACTGGTTCTTTAAGTGTGGGTAAGTTTGCTGCATTATATTTTTTCTATTGTGATGTAACCTCCATAAATGTCATTACCTGCCTCTACTATAATTATGGATAAATAGTTAGTAGTCGTAGAGTCTACGTTTGTTATATTAACTTCCGTATTTGCATTTCCTGAGCCTTTTGAAACTGCCGTTGCATCGTCTATTTGGCTTTCAAACAACTCAACGGCTATATTAGCGCTTGCGTTTATCACAAAAGCCGATGCCCTGTAGCCAGTAGGAATAAATACACCCGTTACCATTGTAGTAATCTTAGCTGCTGCGTCATTTACTACGCCCCCATCGTCTTGAATAGATACGCCGTCTTTATCATTATACGAGACTACATCCCACGGAGCTATCTTTATTCGTGTCTCAGAGCCTAACCAACCGCCAGAAGATTGAGACTCTACAAAATCTTTTATAGCTAATGCAGTTTTTAATTCATCGTCGGTAGCTCCTGAAAAATCACTATCCGTAGATATGTTGTTAACTCCTGTACCGTTTGTAAGAAATAATTGCCCATCATCCCTAAGAGATAACAGTAATACATCGTCTGAATCAAAAGCCTCTATACCGAAAGTGGTATCATCGTTGCCAATTGATTTTATCTGAAGCTTTGCATCTCCCCCCGTACCGCCTACTCTAACTACATCCGAAGACCCAAAGCCCAATTCAACACCACTATTAACACCGTCCGATACACTTATTTTAGGTTGGTTGTCGATACTTATAACGGCAATATTACCCGATGGCGCATTCATTTGACTATCACCTCCATCACCTTGCCAAAATGCGTAGTCGTCACCATTAAAAAAGTCCTTTTGAGCTATGTATAAAGACATTTCGTCGCCTACTATGCCACCTGCTTTGCCTGTGCTACCCTCTATTCCTGTACCTGTACCGATAACTATCAGATCATCATCTATAGCCACACCTTCAGCAGCGTTTTTTATCTCTTCGTATCGCATCTTTTGAGATTGCCAAACGTCTGGCGCTGTAGAGATCAATACGGTTACGTCGAACAAGTCATCGTCTGCGGGTTCTGCTGTTAACTCGTTTAAATATTCGCTTACTTTTCCTGTTTCTGGCATAATTACAAAGTTAATTTATTTTTTTATTCCATTATTTTGAATGTACTAGAGCCATTCATTATTTTATTAGTTCCGTCTTCCATTAGTTTAGGTACTGCGGGCGGGCTTGGTGGCTCTGGGTCTCTCTTATCATAAATCAAAGCACTTACTTGAAATTCTGACTTGTCAAAATCCGACATTTTAACGCTATCGGTTAACACCTCACCCCTCCATATTGCCCCGCTAGGATTGGTTACTACTACCCTGTTACTTGAATCAATGCTTTTAAATAACGTATCTGGATGCGCGTCGTATGCGCTCGACATAGTGTAGAGGCTTTTAAATGTGCCCTCTTGATATACGTAAATGTGAAAATCAATTACTATGTCGTCCGCTACGGGTGGTGTAACACCTATAAAAGTGAAATTAGCTTGTAGCTTACCGTCTGCATACTTGATGCCGAAGCCTGTTAATTCTACGTCGTTCTCGTCAAAGGATTTTATTTGCTCCGTGTCCCACTCGTCGCCCGCCGTGTAGTTATGGGTATATATTGGGCTAATAGCTTGATAGCTTAACGGGTTTCCGTTTTTTAAAGCCGTTAGCGTAGTTCTATAGTATATCGTCCAATCAGCAGGCGCACCGTAGCGAATCCAATCATTATTAAAGCCGTCGTTTGGTTCGTTAGAGTCGAAAAATTCATCATTTACGCCAGTTAAAGCTGTGTAGTCGTCCCATCTTATGTATGTTGGAAACTGTGATCGATAATAAAAAAGCCCCGCAGCGTCTAAGTCGTACATTCTAATGAGCTTAGTATTGGCTCTGTTGTCGTCTACAGGCGTTCTAAAGCCTCTTGATTCTGTAAAGTTGGTGTTCGGTATGTCGCCGTAAGTAGCGTCATTTATAGAACTAAAAGCGGACAGGTTTTTACTCTGTGAATCTAGCACAAACGAAGCCCCGGTATTCTTACGCGCTATGATCTCGCTAGTAATTCCAGTAAATTGTACCTCGTCCGTCTCTCTTGTTACCTTATCTAAATAAAAATCGTTTAAGTTCAGTAAGTCGCCCTCTGCGAATATGTCTATTTCGCTCTTTGTTTCGGTGTCTACGTCGCTAAAAGGGTGTGTTAAAAAGGATTGACTCATAACTATCATACCATCGTCCGAAAAGTCGTTATAATAGTCTGTAGCGTCTAGTAATAACTGTACTTTGTCTGTTTCGTCCCTTGTTAAAGTGTGGTCTGCTACCTCAACATATAGCATGTAACGTTGATCTACGTTCGCGCTAACCCTAGAAACCACATCCGAAGCCATTTCGATACTCACTACTACATCTATTTGTGAACTACTTACTAATGTAGCTGTTACGCTCTTTATTACTTGCAAGTCTGTCCCGAACTGTCTAGGCGTTGCCGTTCCTCCACTCCCTAACGTCTCTACTACTCTATCGAAAATAAAATTGTAGTCCTGAGTCTGTGAAGTAGCAGCTACAATGTCCCTATATTGCGAACTATCCGAGGGAGCAAAGTTGAAACCTACAATAACCTTACTATTTGTGTTGCTAAATGGGCTATCAGTCGTGTTAAATACGCTAAATTCAACCGTTGTTTCGGTTGTGGTAAGCTCTAAAGACGGGTTTATAGTAGCGTCTAAACGCTTATAAACAGGGGTCGAAAAGGTGTAGTTATTAGGCTTGCCGTTTAGATTCTCATTAAACCAACCCACATTTCCAAGTATTTCGGTTTCTATTACGGTTTCTATGCCGTTAGGGTTGTTCTCTTCGGACGATACGCCCGCCGTTAGTATGTATTTTAACGAATTGCCGTCTATTAACCTTTCGGGCTTTATTCTCGCTTGTATGTCGTCCCACTCATCAAACAGCATTAAAGGGTTAACTAGTATTTCGTGCGTGATCGTAAACGCTTGTACTACTCCCGTAGGCAATGTAGCGTCTCCGTTCCCTGTTCCGTTACCTGTTACTGTTATACTTCCAAACTGCCACGACTTATTGCCTAAAAAAGTCATTACGTGATTGGTTACCGTATCGGTATAGTCTAGCCCACCTACTAGCGCGTTTTGTGTGTCTCCGTCTACTTTAGAGGTGTAATTCTCTGGCTCTTGGTTCTCTATTAGGTTAAATAAATAATCAACGGCGGTTTGTGGTGTGGTTAGTCCTATTATTGCGTCTAGCGGAAAGGTTTCTAAAGTAGAATAAGTCTGATCTGTTATAAGCGTTCTTTGGTCTTCGCTTATTTCTAATATAGTTCCTGAGCCGTCGCTTGTAGATGTGCCTGTTACTACGTATGTGTCGCCCACATTAAACCCCTCAAAGCCGCCCACCTTGTTAGTATGAATTGTTCTATTATCTTGTTTTTTGCCTGTAAATTGGCTACGTGCGTTAGCCTGTATAAAGTATTTGTCTGGAAAATCCGCACTTAGTAACGTTTGGGCTATTAGGTAAGTCTCTAGCCTTATATTAACGTCAATATATTGTACTGAACTTTGGTTAGCGGCTAAAAAGTTAGTCTTATCGGACGCTCCGTTAATATCGTCGTATGATTGTATTGATTCAATTATTACGCCCATTTGCTAAAGTCTAAATTTGTGTTTTTAAGCTGCTCTAAAGCCTCGTCCATAACGCCCGCCTCTTTTTCTGCCTTTTCTACCTCTGCTCTTTGCTCTGGGCTTAGTGCGCTTTTTACCTCGCTTAATTTGGTTACTAGCTTGGTCATATCCTTACCGACCGATACGCCTAGCTTTTGTAATTCCTTTAACTGTTTGTCTAAATTAGAGTCCATCGGGTGTTATTATGGTTTCTTTTAGGTTTCTAGTGTAAATTTCCCTTTTCCAATATTCTATTTCCGCCTCTTGCAAGGTAGGATTCCAGTCTAAAGAGATAATTTTACACTCATTTCCTTCGCTATCAAAGATAATATTATTATTCCTAATCAATTTGTAGTCATCAAAGCACAAAGTAAATGGGCTTACGCTAGTGTATTTCTTCCATTGGTTAGGGTTTGGTAGGCTAGAAGAGGGTACAAACGAATTAACATAATACGATTCAGTATAAAGAGCATCAGAGTTTAAGCGCGTGGCGTTGGTTGTCTTTACTTTATTGTCTACGTCTCTCGTTTTGATGTCCATAGCGACCACTTTAGGCACTTGAAAAAAGTCGTTACTAAGTGAAGCCATGCCGATACGGTTAGTAATTAGGTTTTGAATACCACCAGAAGGAATTTTACTCCTTGCCTTTTTAGGTGACAAACTAATAACCGCATTAACTAAAGGGGCGACTAATTTAACTAATCCGCTTACGAACTTTTCAGGCGTTGTTAGGGTTTCTTTACGTCTTGTTCTGGCTACTCCTATTTCGACTATATCAAGCCCCTTAAGTAGTACCATATCCTCATTCTCTACCGCTAACGGCTCAACTATTACGTCCGTGTAAGTACCATCAAAGTTGTCTATAGTGTTCGTGTCGCTTAGATCGGTTGAAAATCTTATAGCCGTATTACTTTTAAGATCGTCCGTGTTAAATCTAGTGGCTAATATTTCAATGTCTGGCAGTACATAATTAGCCGTTGAGGTGTTTACGTCTACCCGTTCTACTGTTATAACTCCGTCCCGTACTATCTCTCTAGCGTTCCATAGCCTTTTAGCTATCTCTAACACGTCTCCAAATGTGCCGTTATAATATCCCGTTTGCGTTGTGGGTTTAGGCTTTCTAAATCCTAGTACGCCGCTATCTGTCCCGTCGTCAAAGCTCTCGAACTTCTCAGGTATTATTACAACGTCCTGCCAAAATGAATCGTTAAACTTACTAGACTCGAATGTTAAACCCATGTACTCCGCGCCCCTCTCTAGTAAGGTTTGCAACCTCATGCCCGCGTGATACTTTACAGGCTGTATTATCAAGTCAAATAGTTGCTTAATTAGGTTAATAATAGCTATAATAAGTATAACTAAATACGCTATGTAGGCAGCTAATTTAACTATAGCGGGAACGGTTGTAAATACGCCCCCCGCTTCTATGACAAATTCTACTAAATCCTTTATGGCTGTTCTTAATTGTGTAGCTATTACAAAGCCACTTAAAACAACTATAGCAAGTTCTCTTGTGTTTGGGATTGTAGATATAACGTAAGGCACTTGTACCCAATCGGTAGTATAAATTTTACCCGCCGCGCCGTCTGGAAGACTAGCTAAGTAACCATAAGAAAATGAGTCTTTACGCCTTTCGAACCAATCCGCGCCGCCCCTTTGAACTATTTTAGTAGTCGCCTTGTCGCATTCTATTTCGGTCGTTCCGTCTGCTAGGTCTAAATAACCGTCTATTAATGGTAATACTTCGCCCCCTTCCACACCTTCGAGCCTAGCGGGTAGCCCCTCGAATATACCTAAGCCACCGTCTAAGCCGTTGTTAATATATTCATTTATTAGTCTAGCCCCCTTTATGGTTAGTTCTAGCGTGTTAGTAGATACCGTACCCGTTGCGCTTGGGTCGTTAGTGTCGTTATTTAGTTGAACCCGTATAGATTCACCGTTAATAATAGACTCTACGGGGTCGTCTTTTATGTATAAATCTAGTCTCAACGTCTAAACTTTTCTATCATGTGTTTTATAACTTCTTTCTGACTGCCTTTAATTCGTTCCTCTATCCAATAGTTGAAGCCTGACAAATCGAACTCACTATGTACCGCGTTTTCTCTTATTGCTTTAACTACCCTGTTATTGCTTTCTACCACTTCCGACAGGTCTAACCCTTTAGGCTGTTCTATCTGTTCAAGGCGTGGCATAAAAGCCCACGTATTACCCGCGTCGTAGTCTTGTACTATGTCTATTATTTCGTCTCTTGTCTTATGTCCTAAAGCTGCTTTTTGTTTGGCACTAAATACCATTTCATTCTCATGCGTATAGCCTGTTATATTGCCGTATTTATCGCTTAACCTACCGTCTCCGCTACCTGTGTCGTCCGTACCCTCAAAGAATCCCGCTAAACCTCTAGCTATTGCCCTAGCTAAGAACGTGTTTTTAAACGCTTCGGCTATTGCGGTGTCTGGGTTCTCCTTAGACTGTTCGGCTACTTGGTTGAGGAACGTTTGGGCTAATTGTATAGCCTCGTTACGTTTGGCTTGTCTTTCTTCTTCTCTTTGGCGGGCTAGTCTTTGCTTTTCTAACTGCGCCTCTTCAAATGCTAACGCCTCTTCTGTTCCCTTCTCTGCGTTCTCCCTTAGTTTGGCTATAAGTTCCTCTTGTCCGCTTATCTGATCGTCTATAGCCTGTAACCTAGCCTCGTCTTTTTTGGCTAACTCTTCTAATGTTAGGTCGATTATTTCATTCGCTAAGTCTTGCGCTGCTTCTAATTCTGCGTCTCTTATCTTTTGGCGTTCCTCGGCTGCTTTCTTGTCCTCTTCTATTAGTAAATCATTAAGCTCCTTCTGTAGTTCTAGCTGTTCTATAGAACCCTCTTTGGCTAGTTCGATTCTTTTTCTTAGGCTTTCTTCTTGTTTCTTTAATCTCTCGTCTTCTAGGTCTACTTGCTCCCCTGCTAGTACCTTTTCTTGTAACGCTATGTCGTCCAGTAGCTCACTCGTTTTAAGTGCCGCCTCTTGCTCCGCCTCGCTTGAATCCTTATTTACTTTAGCCGTGTCCTCTTTTATTTTAAGGGTTTCTTTTAGTCTCTTTTCTTCGATCTCTCCAAGGTCTAGCTTTCTGATTAAGTTAAATATTTCTTGCGCGTCTTGTTCGTTTAATATTTTCTGTATAGCCTCTCTAGTTAATAGGGCTTTTTGCTCTTCCAATAAGGCTATTTTTTCTTTCTTTTTTTCATCGTTCAAGGTCTTGCTTTGTTCTATTTCCTTTTGTCTTAAATCAATAGAGGCTTTACCTTGTTTTAATATTAGGTCTATACTAGCCTCTAAAAGCTCTTGTTCTAGTGCTTGATTTTCTAATAGTGCTATTCTCCTAGCCTCTAAACTTTCGGAGTCACTACCTATTATTTGCTCATTGTTGGCTATTCTCTTTTCTGTGAACTCTTCCAGTATGTCAAGTTCTTGCTCGAAAGCGTCCCGCGCTGTTTTCCTGTTCTTTTCGCCTTGATCTCGTCTAAATGCCTCGGCTTCTACTTGTTTGTTTATACGCTCTAAGAACGCGGCTGTAAAGGCTTCGTCTGCCTCGTCCGATACCTTAAGGGCTATTAATACGTCCTCTTCCCCTTCTTCTAGTTTCTTATAAAATGACAAACGTCTAGTTAAAGCCTCTTCTAACTGCTCTCCGCTTTTTATTTGATCTAGTTGGGCTTCTGTCAATGCGTTGGCTTCTCTAAGGCTTTGTTTTACCGCATCTATTGTTAACCTTTCTCGCGTCTTTGCTAGTTTTAATTCTAACTCTGAAAATTTTATAGCTGCCTCTCTAGCCTTTTCGACTGCTGCGGCTCTTGTTAAGAATCCTATAGTGTCATCGTCGCTTATGTCCTGTAATATCTGTCGCTTTTCGGCTAGTCCTGCTAAGGCTCTTTCCTGCTCTTCTATTTGTATTCGCGTTTTTAATTGAAGTTCAAGGTAGTCCTTTTCTGCATCTAAAGCCCTTTTTGTGTTGTCTACTGTTCCGTCGAACGCTTTGGCTATTTTATCTATAGCGTCCGATACTTTTGTTTTTTCAAGTTCGCTTAATTTGTCCTCTAGTACCGATATTTCACCCTCTAGTCTTGCAACGGTTGAGGGAAGTTTTGATATAGATAGGTCTATCTTTTTTATGGTTAATTCTGCTCTTACGCCTATAGCCTCAAATGTGTTAAATATAGCTACAAACAAATCTTTAACCCCTGAACCCGCATTAATTATGTTATTTATAAACACCCTCGCGGTTACGGTGAACTTCGAGAATGCTATTTGTAAAGCCAAAGCCCCCTCTCTAGTGTCTCCGAAAGCGTCTTTTAATAGGTCGAATCCTTTAGCTACAATCGCTACTATACCAAGTTTACCTATTGTACTATTTAAACCCTCTACGGCTTTCTTATAGTCTCCTACGCTTCTCTGGTTTTGTCCTACCGTTTCGTCTATGTCCTTTAACTTCTTGTCTAAGGTGGTTATGTTTTTGAGTAACTTCTTGCCCTCGTCGGTGTTCTCTTTGTTCTGAACGGCTAAATCTTTGTACTCCTTACGCAGTTTTACAAGTCGTGCGCTCTCCTTTTGGTACGCCCCAATAAGTCCAAGTTTCTCTTTGGCTAGTTGTTTGTTAGCCTTGTTTTGTTCCTGTAATTGTACTTGTAGCTCGGTTAAGTCTTCAATCCTTGTACTATTAGCCTCTTTTAATTTCTTTAGCGTTTTTAACCGTCTTTTTTCGAACTCGTCGAGATCAGAAACCGCCTTTTTGCTTCGTCCTAATGCCTCGTTAAACTCTTTTAGGTCTTTAGAATCGGCTACTTTGAAGTTTTTAACCGCCTCGGCTGACAATTTGGCTATGTCTTTCAATGACTTTTCAACCATATTCAGCGCATCGTCTAGCATCTCCACCTCCTTTGCGGGGTCTGTAAAGACGTTTTTAGCAAATATGTCCGTACGTTTTATTTCTGCCATCTCTTAGCCTTTAATTTGTTAACCTCACTTTTAGCCTCTTTGCTCTTCTTAACGGCTAAATTCTTATCTGAATAGTATTGTATTACGCTGATCTCTAACGGGTTCATATTAGCCCCACCTAAAGCCATTGATACGCTTCTAAGTTCTTCGTATTGGTTGAACTCTTCGGCGCGTTCTGGTCGTAAGTCCTCTAATTCTGCCTCTACTATTAGTCTTTTGGTAGTCCAGTAATGAGATTTAGTTATAGCATATTGAGCCGCGTAATATTGTTGTAACCCCAATAGCTTTAAATACTTTTGTTGTGCAGGTTGTACCCCGAAATAGTCTGTAAAATCGTCGTTTAGTTTGTCCCATTGTTTCGCGCAATGGTTTATGATGCGTTTCGATCTCCTTTTTTTACCCTTGATTAAGTCTAAAGCGTCGTCTGCTTTCTGTACTTTCCACCAAATCACTACGGGCATAGTGTGCAAGTCGTCGTACAGCTCAGGCAAAAAGAAGCTCTTTAACCAGTTCAGGAGTATCGTTTTTAATTTCATCTATAACTATTTGTAAGTTTTCCTCGGTTAATCCTACTACGTCCTCGCCGTACACATCGAAAAGGTTCTTGTCGTCTTTGTCGCCGTCTGCCTCTATGGCTATATTGCCGTTACGCATAAAGACGCGCCACGTTTTGTAAAAGTCGCCCTCTTGGTATAATGTAACCCTATCGAACGGTAAGCCATCAGACCTCTTTAATAGTTTGGTACTTTCGGCGTACTCTCCAAGGCTTTGCCCCTGTGAGTCTATCCCCTTTTGGAATAACTGCGCGTCCGTATTGAGTTCTATTATTAAGTCTTTCAGTTCGTCCCCTTCGATAAGTAAACTAAGAACACGCTCGGCGGTTATGCTCTGCATATTCTTAGTTACTTTTCTTATTGTGTCAAACATTAGTCGTCTTTAGACTTCTTTTTAGGCTTCTTTTTGTACCCCTCTTTAATTAATACCTCTTGTAAGGTGTCCCAAACCCTATCTAATTGGGTTGGGCTTAATTTGTGGTAGCTGTCAGGACTGCCGTACGACTTATCAAAAGCCTTACGGGTCGATCTGGCTACCCCTTGGAGTACGAAATTAATACCGCCTATCTTTTCTGTTTTCTTAGCCATTACGCGGTTGTTATAGTTTCACCTATTAAGCGTTTAAGGTCATTACCTAACTGTATGTAGTCCTCGCCAATGCCTCTAACCTCGATTACGTCCGAAGAGTCCACAGCTACGGAGTAAGTAGCTACATAAGTACCCGCCGTAGATTCTGTAAAGCTAGACAAAGTTTCTACCGTGTCGTCTGTTACGTTGTAAATCTCTAAGCTAGGCGCGTCCGCTAGTCCACCTATCGGAACTCGTGACAATGCCCCGCCCCAATCGGCAAAAACCTTGAACGTTACCGCCGCAGTAGTAGCAGAAACAAATTCTATGTTAGCGTCTAATAGTGGAGTTACTGAGTCTAAAGAATAACCGCCCATAGAAGCCTCTTCTATAAAATCTACGTCCGCGTCTGCTGCGCTTCTAGCGTATTGAAAAGAAACCTCTACTCTAGCCGCTTCGGTGTCTGTCTTATCGTATGCCTTAACGTCTAAAGAACCGTCTACGATCTTACGACCTATAAAGTCGTCTCCTGACAGTTGACCAACTAAAGAGCCACTTCTATCTTTATACATTACTGCAATGCTTCTACATCCCATTGTATCGAGTTTAGCTTTCAGCTTGTAAGGGTCAGCTATTGGAAAAGTCATTACAACCTGTCTGATACCATCGGACAATTTGATAATTCTACCACTTGGAAAAGTGAATGTATTAGCGTCTGCGGGTGTGCTTTGGAAGTCTTCAACGTCCTTTATCAATAGCCACCTTTCGCGAGCGTCTGCCGCTTCGAATTTACCGTCAAAAAAGGCTTGGTTTAAAGTGTCGTTAACTAAGTCAATCCCGTTGCTAGTTCCGTCTACTTTGTCCAAGTCTAAAAATATAACATCTTCTGGCACGTCTAACCCCTTTAAGCAGTTAGCTAAACCATAGTTATTGATTGAGCTACCGGGTCCGCAGCTACAAGTACCTATATTACTCATGTGTTTTTGTTTTTAATTAATAAATATATTCAAAGATACAATTTTAAATATTTTCGATTTATACACTATTAGACCAGTTAATGTCTTCTATACTGTCTATCTCTTCTTGTGTTAGTTCTTCGCGTACGTTGTCCCAATAGTAGCCCGATTCAACCACTTTAATTGCCGTTAAATTCTCTTCTGTTGGGTTCTGTATTACATCGGAATACGAATTAGACGTGCCTACAGCTATGTCTTTTATTGCCTCCCACAGTCTTAACGCCCTGCTTTCTGACTCTTCTCGCGTTCCTGTTATACCTCTAAATTCCATGCTTTAACATTAAACCGTTCTTAACTGGGTCTATCTCTTCGTCTGTCTTTACATCGCTATAAAGTACCGATTCGAATTGCTTAAAATCTCCACTTTCTGAATTAGCGTTATTTGCTTTTGAACCGTATGTAAAGTTGTTTATTGCCTTAGTAGCTAAGTCGCCCTCTATCCAATCCTCGTTATTTATTCTTAATTTACTGTCTGTACCGCTTGCATTTACTACGCACGTAATAACTACTTTTTGTCCCGCGGATATATAATCTAATACCCCCGTTACAATTTGATCGGAAGACGATAGTTTTATTTCACCGTCTGCATTTATTTGAAGCCTGTAGTTAGTACCTCCGCCCCCTTCGTTATCCCAAATATTATTGTCTGCTGAAAGTGTAACCATTTCGATAACATCAATAGTCGTAAATCCTGCTGCTTGCCCGTAGGTAGAATTAAGTCTAGTACCTTGCGTTTTATTATATCTTATATATTCTAAGTCTCCCCCGCTTGCTTGATGCCATGTAGCTTGATCGGCTGCCACAGCTTCCAAGAAGTCAACCGTTGCGGGTGCTTGCGAATCAGCGTCAGAAACTGGGTCTAAATCAGAAACCGAACCGCCATTAAACAAGGTCTGAATGTCTGGTCTTATCCATATAGTTAAATTGTCTAGGTCGTCAGGGTTTGCCGTCGCTAACGCGTTAACGTCTCCACTATTCATCGCAGAGCAATTTTCTAAAACGCTATCTGATACTAACACGGTATAAGTACCCGCTATTAGCCCCGTTGCGGTCTGCTTTGTTTCCTCTCCTGCGGGTATGCTACCGTCTTCGGTAGTCCATAAATAACTAGCCTCACCCTGTAGCCCGCTTATGTTTGCCGTGGCTGTTCCGTCTGCTGCACCTGCTCCTGTCTCGTCTGTCGTCGAAACTGTTACACCTATGTTACAACTAAGCCCGCCTATTCTATTATCGCACGCCTTTTTAGTCATTACTAGATCGAAAGTAGATTCTATGCCGCTTAAGTCTTGATTGAAAAAACGACTCGTATTACCCTTGTCAGTTACAAACGTTCCCCAGTTTGCGCGGGCTATTTCTGTCCTCTCCTTTACCTCGTCGAACATATCGCGCTGCGACCTTATGGTAGCCTGTAGTAATTCGCTCATTTGTCGTATAGGCTCTATAGCGTTTGTCTTATGCTGTGCGCTAGTCCAATCTTTATTCTTTGCCTCGTCCATAAAAAACAGTCTAGGCGTTGAGCTTCTACCGTACGGGCTACGCCTGTCGTCTATTACCGTTTCGTTAAACACTTCATAAAGCCATATAAAAGGCGTCTTACCTGCTGCGCTCTTTACCCTGCCTTGCTCTTGTCCTGCCATCATGGGCGTGCCGTGATAAAAATTAGGCTTAGGTATGGAGAAAGCTGTAACCGTTGGAACTCCCGAACCCGTAACTATTTCCTTAATAGTTATTGACTCATTAATTACAAAAGATACTATACGGTAATCTTTGCCGTCTATCGTTATAACCTTTTCAGGTCTTAGCCAATACGTGTTAAGCGTTTCTAGTGTATAAGTGCCGTCTGCGTTCGTTGTGGCTGAGTCAATAGCGAACATAGGGGTTAACTGGTCTACTAGGTCGCTTATTATGTCTACCGTGTCGGGTGTTTTAGTTGCCATCTATAACCAAGAAATAAACTCTTTTACTTTGCCTTGCCCGTCCCACTCTGGGTAAGTGGTCGAATCCTGTATAATATAATCTAGTACAGCGTGAAACGATTTAACGCCTCTGTTATATGTCTTTTCTATACCCGCCTTATTAGCTGACAGATTAACCCCGTTAGCAAATTCGTTTTGTACATATCCTACGGGCGTATTTTGTTTGCCTAAGTCTTTGGTGTACTCGAACCATATAAACATTTGTAGCATCTTTATAAACCCCTCCGAACGTATGTAAATAGGGTCAGTTTCAAAGATAGGGTTATAGATGTCTAAGAACCTAGCTGTTAGTGGTGCTTGCGGTATAGTTGGTGAGCCGTCTAGGTCTGCTATAAATAGGTCGTAAAGTTCCTTACCTAGTAAGTCCTGTAATACTTCCTCTTCTAGCCTATCTATTACCGCCTCTAAGTCTGCGGTTTGATCTTGTGCAGAGATTAAAAACTCCCCGCTTTCAAAGTCTGTTACTGCTACAAATCGAGCCATTTATTATTTCTTAGACTTGTTTTTAATGCTTTTTTTGTCTGCCTTATCCTTCTTTTCGGTCTTTTCGGCTTTCTTCTTTGGCGGCGTGTAGGCTTTAGCGCGCTTAGATTGTATCAACCTTTTCGCTTTTCTGTCGCTTACCTCTACCTTGTCGCCTTTTTTGTGTCCTGTTATGGACTTGATTAGTTCTACTTTCATAGTATAAGTTTAAAAAGTAAGGGGTTTTTACACCCCTTACAATAGTATAGAATCCTATTAAGGAGTCTCTAACGCTGCTTGAGCGGCTGCGATACCGTCAATGTGCAAGAACGCTCCGTAGTGTACGTTTCTAATAACTAAGGCTTTTCTTACTGATGCCTTAAGTCTAGTTACGTCCTCTAGCCAGTCCGTACCGTGTTGAGTAGCTACATCTAAAGTAACACCTCCCATTCCAAACATAGTACCGAAAGTAAAGTCTCCGATATATGCCTCGTCTTGTGGTACTAATTGGTTCTCGATAATTCTAACACCTCTTACGCTCATACCGTCCTGCGTCATCCACATTGGCATAACGTAGTTACCGTCTGCGTCTTTAGTAAGTCGCATCAACTCCGCGTCCTCTGGGTTCATAATGATTGCATTAGGAACAAAAGCGTTGTTTTGTCCTGCGTTTGCAATCTGCACTAACCCCGTAGAAATTACGTCGTAGATACTAGCGTCGTCGATTGAAGCGGCAAAATTACCCGCTGCCCAGTTTGGTGCGATAGTGTCTACTCCTGTAAGTTGGTTAGCTGCTCCCGTACCTAATAACGCTTGTTGATCGCAACGCAAATCAACGTTTTTAAGTAAGAAGTTTCTAATTTCAGAGCCTACAAAATCAACGTCCTCTAAAGCCTCTCTAGTAACTGGGATAGAATCACCAATTTTCTCTACTGGTAAAGTTCTCTCTATCCAATCAATAGCAGACTCAGGGTAAGCCGCAGACTCGGCGATATTAGCCGCGTTGTCTGTTTGGCTGTTTTGCTCCCAGTATCTAACTACTCCGTTAGAGTTAGGGCTTACAGTACCTACGCTAAACAAGTCAATAATAGCGTTTGAACGTCTTGGTATTTGTCCTACACCTTCCACAGAATGCGCCATAGTATTATTTGCTACGCTTGCTCTTGTTACTTCTGTTTTTAATTCAAGGTTAAACCCTTTAGACTTACCGTCAATGAAAGACGCTATTTCGTCTTTCTTAGCGTTCCAAACGTGTTTAAGTTCTTCGCTCATGTTCTTAGGAGCTTCTAAGGCTGCGTTAGATTTTCTAAGGTCTGCAAGTGTTTTGCCTTGCTCTTCCATAGCTTTTTCTAACTGCTCTACGTGCTTCTCCTTAAGCTCTCCGAACTGCTTTTTTAACTCGTCTACTACTTCCGTTCCTACTTTAGCCTCCATTTCTTTCTTAAGAGCGTCCATTTTAGAACCATTCAAAGCAACCATATAGGCTGCCTTTTCTTCAACTTTAAGTCCGTGCGCTTCGTTTTCTGAAAGCTCGTTGAACTTGCCGTCTTTAATCCAAATTTGTTCCATTTGATTATAAATTATTAATGATTGTATTTAAAAATAAATTGTCTTCCTCACGCTTTAACGTCTCGGCTTTTAAAGTGTCATCGTCTGACGGCTTAGAAAGTGATTTAATTAAATTACCTAACTGGTCGTAAGATTTTTGTAGCTCTGCCCCTCTCTCTTCTGATATGGTAGAACTTTTTAATATTTTCTCTAGGCTTTTAAACATGGTCTCTACGTCTTCAAGGCTTTTAAGTCCTGTTAAGGGTGTATTCATGTTAGCACCCCAAGCGGTAAGGCTCGAAACTTCCCACAGCTTAACCTCGCTTATAACATTAGCGTCTAAACTAGTGTCGAACTTCTCCTTTACAGTTTGGAAACCGTGACTATGTTCGGTTATAATGCCCTCTTGATACTGTATAAGTGTGTCTTTACCTAGTGTACTCTTTGACATTTGACTAACAGCGTAAGCCCCTTTAGAATCTTCGTGTAGTTCAAGTATTCGCCCAACGGCTAAATGTGGGTCGTGGTTCTTAAAGTGTTTGATTCTAGGTAAGTTTTCTTTGATCGACTTAGTAAATGCGCCCTTTCGCATTATGTCGCCGTCTGAATCCTTATTATCAAATGCAGAAAAGTAAAAAGATACGATACCCTTAACGGTGTCCGCGTCCTTTAATTCTAAACCGCAGCTTTTAAAGTTTTTATTCATTGTCTTGATTTTGATTTAACAAAGTTACAAAATTCATTGCTTCGTCTTTTGTCATGTCGTGAGAGTGGGCTATAATGTTGGCGGCTGCCTCTGGGTCTAAACCGTTTTTAACCTCTGCTACTACTTTCATAATGCTATTAATTACCTTCTCCGCTTTAGCTGCTTTCTTCTCTTCGTCCTCTTGTAACGCTCCTATGTGTTGTAAGTCTTGTATTACTTGATAGTTTTTGCCGTCCTGCTCGCTCCATTCGGTTACTATCTCTCTGTTATACTTAGACAATAAACGCCTATCTACTGGCAAGACCGCGTTTTCGTAAAATGCTTTTAAGGCTGTCTTTTGATTGGCAAAGGTCTTATTTGCAGGGTCGTTAAATAGCTCAGAAGGTGCGCCGTAAACATTACAAAGGGTTCTAAGGTTTTCTATGCCTGTCTCTAATATCTTTAAGTCATTGGACGACATACCAAGCTGTAAGAACTTAGCGGAAGAAACACCCTGTATTATTCTATTGAAATTCTTAGCCCCGCCTAACATCTTATCAAATAAACCTTGCTGTATTTTCCTGTCGTCTGGTGACATTGAATAATCACTCTCATTGGTTACGATACCCGCCGCGCCTCTGTTCTTCATCATTGCGTCCTGAGCTTCGGCTCTTTGGTTGTCTCCTGAGAGTGTTAACCAAGAAGCGGAAAGCGGAGACATACCCCTAAGAGATTCTATGCCCCTTGTCGTCGGGTTAACGTATTGTTGATGTATGATCTCTTCGAGGGTAAACTTCTCCTTAGTCCGTCCTAGTTCAAACTGATAGCCGCTAGGCTTTAACGGTTCGTTTTGATTGGTCAATACTTCGATTAACTGACTCGGTAAGGTCATTAGTTCGCGTGTGGCTGTGAATCCTATAGCCTCAATACGTCGCCAAAATAGGTCACCCGTAGTAAGAAAATAAGTATATGAAACCTCTTTAAAGTCTTTAATAGTTTGCTCTTCGTTGGGATTCATTACGAAGTCATAAAACCGCCCCTCGGTTATTGGCTCTATTGTGCCGTCTCGCATTACCTCTACAGGTTGCCAAGGTATGTCTGAACCCGTTTCGCTTATCTTACGAATAATAGAATAAGCCTGCGCGTTACGGCTGTAGCCCTCTTTTAATAACTTATCGTCTGTGTGTTGACCTTGGCTACCGTCGTAGCCTATTACGGTAAAATTCCCGTTTGCTAAGTCTCTGTGTTGTAGGTTGCTTAAAAATCTAAATTCTTGATGCTTTAAACCCGTCAGGGCTTGAAATGCTTTAGAGGCTAACCATTCTTTCATACGAATATTTTAAGACAAAGTTAATAAATTATAATAACCCGACTGATTGAGTGAGCCTATCGAACACATAGCGTATGCCGTCAATTAAATGATTGTAGTTATCAATTGGGATTCCTGCTTTCATTCCTGCTTTCCCGTTCCAAATATAGTTATTTAATTCGACCTTTAAATTAGGGCTATTTCCGCATACGATAATTGTATAGTCTTGCATGTTCTTAATGCCTGTTTTTATGCTGTCTTTACCCTTACGGCATGGTGACACGTTTAGACGCTCGTTAATCAGATCGTTAATTAATCTCTTTTCGGCACAGTCCGCGACAATTAAACTGCCCTGTTCGGTGTGTTCTCTAAGTAGGCTTACTATGTTACTGGTCGAAAGCTCTTTTAAATATGCCTTTTCCTCTACATAGATCATCTTATTTTTTTTGTCTACTGCTACCTTAGTTAAGGCGGTAGGGTCCGGGCTAAATCCAAAGTCTAAGCCATAGGCAAAAGGTAACGAAGTGTCAAAAGTTCCTTCTTTCCAGTTGGTAAATACAGTACCTTGTAACATACCCGTTTGTCCTAGTCCGTATACCTTATACCAGTTATCCCAATACTCACTTGTTTTGGCTTTCTCTTTGGCTTTTAAGATGTATTCTATTGCGCTTTCTGGGCAACTCTCATTATCTAAGTAGGTCAGTATTAAAAAGTCTACGTCTTTGTCGTTCTCTAGGTGTTCGTTAAACCAGAATCGGTGCGTAGGATTCCAGTCTAAATATACCTCTCCTTTCGTCCTTACTGATAACTCGCTATAACTTTCAAAGCTGACATTATTAGCCTCGTTGATGTACAATATATCACGCCTTGCCCCTCTTAACTTGCTGTTGTCGTCTGCGCTGAAGAACTCTATGTATGAGCCATTAGAAAACGTGTAACGACTGTCGGTGCTGTGCCATTGTTCGCGATTCCATCTTTTTGTTGATTCTAGTATTTTTTTGAAGTCCTTTATAACACCCCTTTTAAGGTGTGGGACGCTTTCGGCTACTACTGATATTTCTAGCCCCTTCTTTTTTAACGCTTTGTCTATTAGTATAGGGAGTATTCCGTATGTTTTACCCGCGCTTGTACCGCCCTGAATAGCTTTTATTCGCTTGGTTAGCTTTAGTATTTTGTTTATTGCGGTTGTGCGGACAAACATTACTCATGTGATACGTCAGGAAATAAAGGGGGCTCTTGTTTTATTTCTATTTGCTTCTGCTCTGGTGCGTTTAGTCCTAACATTTCATTAATAACCTTTAAAGCGTTTATTCTATCCCTTGTTGCTTCTTTTTTTACTCCCTCCTCTTCTTTTTCTATTATTTCCTTTAAGTGGTTTATGTTAGATAATGCGCTTACTCCTGCCAGTTTCGCGAGGTCTTTTTGTATCTCTTCTATGTATTCCTTTATGTTAGTATTTGTTAGTAGCTTAGAAGCGTTAACTCTTGCCGTTTCGTCTGTTACATCTGGATAGGCTACCTTGTATGATCTTGAGCCGTTCCAATCTATTACGTACTGTTCTGCAAATATTCTATGTTCTGGTTTTAGAGGCTTATTTTCTTCTGCCATAATCTTACATTATTGCTATTGCTATAGCTGTCATTACTATTACAAAGATAATACAAGTTACGATAATTTGCATAATAGGTTATTTAGGTAGTAAAAAGATGAATAATAATATCCTTTATTAATGTTTCATGTTTTTACCCTTTTTATAACACCCGCTAAAACTGATCTCGTAAACTCGACCACGCTCAAGCTAGTTTTAGCTCCGCGTTATAATCCATTAAGAAACAGCTTTTAAAAACCATTCCCAACGTTCTTTTACAAAGTCTTTTGCTTCATCCAAACTAAAGCATACTTTATGCTCGTTTGCTGTGTCGTTTTGCATAGTTGGAAAATGGCAAGAAACACTAAACACAACTTTGTCTTTTGTTTCAACTCTACTTATCCAAGCTATCCTAATGTTTTTGTAAACGGCTGTTCTTGCCCATCTACCCATTTCATCGGGTTTATCAGTGCTACTGTATCTATCAAAATATTCTATCATAATTATCATTTTTAAAAACGGCTTATAACAATACCTATACAAAATACGCTGCGCTTTACTTTGCATAGCCAAAACGTTGTAAATAATTAAAAATACTACCGAGTAGTTATCACAAACCTATCGCTCTTTTTATTTAGGTCTGTCCATATCATATACTCTTTATCTTCAATCGTTATTCCTGTACCGTAGC